>OQVS01000306.1_pt1 | contig 32410 bp, 24 predicted proteins | sample 1691601 | NCBI WGS metagenome assembly OQVS01 (sample SAMN03418268, study PRJEB22391) | human gut metagenome | biome: human-gut; feature: organic feature; material: feces | host: Homo sapiens | place: Tanzania | collected 2013-01 | reverse complement strand
AGAAGTGGTTTTAGGATATTCCTATTAACTTTGCACTTGCTTCTGGAATCCGCCATGTCCTTGGAAATTGTAAAACATATATAAAACATCCATCATCATTTGTAGCATTTCTGTGGTACTTCCGCTAAAAACGAAATAAGTGGAAAGTTCTCTGTTACAAGGACTTTCCACTTAATTTATTGAGAGTCAAATATTTGCTGTTATTCCTCTACAGCAGCCTGCGCCGCAGCCAGACGTGCGATTGGCACGCGGAACGGAGAGCAGCTGACGTAGTTGAGACCTACCTTGTGGCAGAACTTGACTGACGATGGCTCACCGCCGTGCTCACCGCAGATACCGCAAGTGAGGTCTGGACGAGTCTTGCGACCGTTCTCAACAGCCATCTCAATCAGCTGGCCTACACCTGTCTGATCGAGAACCTGGAATGGGTCAACGTTCAGAATCTTCTTGTCCAGATATACAGGCAAGAAGCTTGCAATGTCGTCACGGCTGTAGCCGAATGTCATCTGAGTGAGGTCGTTGGTACCGAAGCTGAAGTACTCAGCCTTCTTGGCGATGTAGCCTGCCGTGAGGGCAGCACGAGGAATCTCGATCATCGTACCCACCTTGAACGCCACCTCAACGCCAGCCTCCTCGAATATCTTCTTGGCTGTAGAGCGGATAACCTCTTCCTGCATATCGAACTCGTTTACGATACCGATGAGCGGAACCATGATTTCCGGCTCCGGGTTGAAGCCTTCCTTCTTCAGCTGTACTGCAGCACCGAGGATTGCTCTTGTCTGCATCTCTGTGATTTCAGGATATGTGTTTCCGAGACGGCAGCCACGGTGTCCGAGCATCGGGTTGTGCTCGCTCAGGCTGTCTACGCGCTTCTGAATCTCAGCAACGGTAAGTCCCATCTCTTCTGCCATAGTCTTCTGACCGGCGAGATCGTGTGGCACGAACTCGTGCAATGGCGGATCGAGCAGTCGGATGTTAACCGGGCATCCGTCCATAGCCTTCAGGATTCCGTAGAAGTCCTTCATCTGATAAGGCAGCAGCTTCTCGAGAGCCTTCTTACGTCCCTCCACGGTGTCGGAGAGAATCATCTCACGCATTGCCTTGATTTTCTCGTTCTCGAAGAACATATGCTCCGTACGACAGAGTCCGATACCTACGGCACCGAAGTTGCGTGCAACCTGTGCGTCATGCGGTGTGTCTGCGTTTGTACGTACTACGAGTTTTGTATATTTGTCGCAAAGCTTCATCAGGTCGGCGAAGTCGCCAGTCACCTCAGCCGGCTTTGTCTTAACCTCACCGGCATAGATTTCACCTGTAGAACCGTTGATTGAGATATAGTCGCCCTCCTTGAGAGTATAGCCGTCAATCTCCAGTGTTCTTGCCTTGTAGTCGATGTTGAGTGCTCCTGCGCCTGACACGCAGCACTTGCCCATACCGCGTGCCACAACGGCAGCGTGTGATGTCATACCGCCACGAGCCGTAACGATACCCTCGGCAGCAGCCATACCGGCAAGGTCTTCAGGACTTGTCTCGATACGGACCATCACTACGCGGTGGCCTGCCTCGTGCCATCTCTCAGCGTCGTCGGCGAAGAATACGATCTGTCCGCATGCAGCACCCGGAGATGCCGGAAGACCGCGTGTCAGCACCTTTGCCTTCTTCTGTGCATCCTTGTCGAATACAGGGTGGAGCAGCTCGTCGAGCTTGTTCGGCTCGCAACGCTCAAGTGCTGTCTTCTCGTCAATCTCTCCCTCGCGGAGCAGGTCCATTGCAATCTTCACCATTGCAGTACCTGTGCGCTTTCCGTTACGCGTCTGCAGGAACCACAGTTTGCCCTCCTGTACGGTGAACTCCATATCCTGCATATCGTGGTAGTGCTTCTCGAGCTTGTGCTGCAGAGCATCCAGCTGAGCAAAGATTTCCGGCATAGCCTCTTCCATTGAAGGATACTTTGCCGCGCGCTCCTCTTCAGGAATCTGCTGCTGCTGTGCCCAGCGCTGTGAGCCGAGCTTTGTAATCTGCTGCGGTGTGCGGATACCGGCAACCACGTCCTCGCCCTGTGCGTTTACGAGATACTCTCCGTTGAACACGTTCTCTCCCGTAGCGGCATCACGGCTGAAGCATACGCCAGTGGCTGAACTGTCGCCCATGTTTCCGAATACCATTGCCATTACCGAAACGGCTGTACCCCACTCTGCCGGGATTCCCTCCATCTTTCTGTAGAGGATGGCGCGCTCGTTCATCCAGCTGTCGAACACGGCGCAGATGGCGCCCCAGAGCTGTTCCATCGGCTCTGTCGGGAAGTCCTTTCCTGTCTGCTCCTTGATGGCAGTCTTGAAGAGCTCCACGAGCTGCTTCAGTTCGTCCACGGTCATCTCGTTGTCGAGAGAGATGCCGCGCTGTGCCTTCACCTTCTGGATGATTGCCTCGAACGGGTCGATGTCTTCCTTGTTCACCGGCTTCATTCCGAGCACCACGTCGCCGTACATCTGTACGAAGCGGCGGTAGCTGTCGTATGCGAAACGCTCGTTTCCGGTCTTTCTTGCCAATCCCTTCACCACTTCGTCGTTGAGACCGAGGTTGAGGATAGTGTCCATCATACCAGGCATTGAAGCTCTTGCTCCCGAACGCACGCTGACGAGAAGAGGATTCTCCACATCGCCGAACTTGCTGTTCATCAAGCCTTCAATATGATGTACGGAAGCGACAACCTCGTCCATCAGAAGACCAACGACTGCCTCTTTTCCTTTCTCGAAATACTCATTGCAAACGTCTGTTGTGATAGTGAATCCTGGAGGAACCGGCACACCGATAAGGTTCATTTCTGCCAGGTTGGCACCCTTACCGCCGAGCAAGTTTCTCATGTCCGCTTTACCTTCAGCCTTACCGTTACCGAAGGTATAAACTCTTTTTTCGCTCATAGTGTTAAAATATTACGTGTATTTAGTTAGATTATTTGCGTCTGCAAATATAATAATAACTAATGAATTAGCACTACTATTTTTTTCAAATATTAATGCAAAACTTAAAAAAATATCACAGAACTGAGATTTTTGACATGTTGACTAAGCAAAAACAAGGTGTAAAGAAAAATACAAATGCTGCGTGCCGTGCTTTTATTCCGCAGAAAGGTGCAAAAAGGCTCCTATGAGAACCCGGCAAAACTCCTGCAAAAGTCCGACGAGCCTCTTTCGAAACCACATAGAACGACCCGGACTGCAACGGCACGCAAGCCATTTCCGTCCGGGTCTCTCCATTTTCTATGCTCATCTTATATATCTCCGAACCGCACGGTTCAGAGCCTGAATTTCAGACATTCGCTGATTTTCTGCATTGTTGTCAGTCTTGTCGGCACGAGCGGCAGCCTCAGCACGTTTTCTATCATTCCCATCTCGTGCAGCATAGCCTTCACTCCTGCCGGGTTTCCGTCGACGAAGAGCAGGTTGAACAGGTCGGTGAATCGATGGTGTATTTTCCTTGCCGGTTCTATCTCGCCGTTCTGTTCGAGACGCAGCATGCGCGAGAATTCCTTCGGCAGTGCGTTGCCTATCACCGATATCACTCCCACTGCCCCGCAGGCAATCATCGGGAATGTGAGTGCGTCGTCGCCGCTTATCACGTCGAACGTATCGGGCTTGTTCTTTATAATCTCGTCCACCTGCTCCAGGTTTCCGCTTGCCTCCTTCACCGCCACGATGTTCCGGCAGTCGCGCGCCAGCCTCACTGTGGTCTCCGCCGTGAGGTTCACTCCCGTTCTTCCCGGCACGTTATACAGCACCACCGGCAACTGCGTTGCTGCGGCGATTGCCTTGAAGTGCTGGTAGAGTCCCTCCTGCGATGGCTTGTTGTAGTACGGGCATACGCTGAGCACTCCGTCTATGCCGGCGAAGTCGCGTGTGCGCAGCTCCTCCACCACGGCAGCCGTGTTGTTTCCGCCGCATCCCATCAGTATCGGCACCCTCCCGGCAACTTTCTTCACCACCAGTTCCTTTATCCTCTGCTTCTCCTCTTCTGTCAGAGTGGGTGTCTCGCCTGTGGTGGCGAGTATGCAGAAGAAGTCCGCTCCGTTGTTCAACTGGTATTCAATGAGCTTCTCCAAAGTCGCATAGTCCACGACTCCTGCTGCTGTGAAAGGTGTTATAAGGGCTATCCCAAGACCCTTGAATATATTTTGAGACATAACTGTTGTTTTTTTCTTTTTGTAATCCTGGTTGCAAATATACTACATAAAATGCAAAAAGCAAAACATTTTGCACTTTGTAAACGTTAAAAATATCTTTCCGACCGTTTCTCCGTCTATTTGCTTCCGATATACAGGAACACCATGCCGAGCAGCACGAGCAGCAGGTCCACCACCTTGCTCTTCAGATTCTTCTCGTGCAGCAGCAGTGCTCCGAACAGGAACGACACCACCACACTTCCTCTTCTCACCATCGACACGATGCTTATCATTGCGTCGGGGAAGCTCAGCGCGTAGAAATACACGAAGTCGGCAGCGCTGAGGAAGAGGCTTATGAACACTATGCCCCAGTGCCAGTGGAATGGTGTGGAGCTTTTCCGTTTCGGCATCCACATCACGAGCAGCACTGTGAACATCATGAAGCACTGGTATACATTGTACCAGCTCTGCACCATCATGCTGTTCAGCCCCACGCCCCCGCTCTCCCGGGGTGCCATGAGGTATTTGTCGTAGAGTCCGCTCACGGCTCCCAGCACAGCGGCAAGCACTATGAAGCATATCCATTTGTTGTGCTTGAAGTCGATGCCTTCCTTCTTTCCGCTCCTGCTGAGCATGAAGAACGATGCCACGGCGAGCGCCACTCCTATCCACTGCCATACGTTCAGCCTCTCGCCGAACACGAGCAGTGCTCCCACGAGCACCATCACCGGGCGCGTGGCGTTTATCGGTCCGACGATGGTGAGCGGCAGGTGTTTCATTCCGAAATATCCGAATATCCACGATGACAGCACTATCACGCTCTTACCTATTATATATTTATGCTCGTCCCATCCTCCGTCTGCCACGTGGAAGATGCTCCCGTCGAGCGCCGCTGTGCTGTCCGACAGGATTATGAACGGCAGGAAAATAAGCGTGGAAAACACTGTATTGAGAAACAACACCGGTATTACCGCATTGTTTCTCAGCGACTCCTTCTTGCAGGTATCATAGAAACCGAGAAGAGTAGCCGAAAGAAACGCTAACAATAACCACATATTTTTTTTAATTTGTATTAGTCAAGAGGAATCATGGATTCCCGAAATCGTATTCCACATTTTCGAGGAAGAGTGCATTTCCCGGCATGCTCTCGCCGGCGTTGCTGCGGTTCTTGCCTGCCACCACCGCCTTGAACTGTTCGATGGTGAGCCGGTGCCTGCCCACGTCGATGAGCGTGCCCACCACCGCGCGCACCATATTGCGCAGGAAGCGGTCGGCAGAAATCACGAAATGCCAGCATCCGTCGCCGTCGTCCACCCACCGCGCTTCCGTCACCCGGCATATCGTAGTCTTCACGTCGGTATGCACCTTGCAGAACGCCGCGAAGTCGCTGCACTCCAGCAGGTGTGCCGCCGCACGGTTCATCAGCCCGAAGTCGAGCTCATAATGCAGCTGGCATGAATACGAGCGGCAGAACGGATTCTTGTGCAGGTGTACGTAATAATGGTATGTGCGCTTCCTGGCGCTGAACCTCGCGTGCATCCCCTCCTCCACGGGCACCACCCTGTCCACCGCAATGTCGCGCGGCAGCAGCCTGTTCAGCTTGTATGCCAGCTGGCGGCAGTCGATGTCCGTTGCGCTGTCGAAGTGCGCCACCATCACTCGTGCGTGCACTCCGGCGTCTGTCCGTCCGGCTCCCACTATCTCTATCTCTCGGCGCAGCAGTGTTGACAGCGCGCGCTGCATCTCCTCCTGCACTGAATTACCGTTGGGCTGTATCTGCCATCCGTGGTAAGCCGTGCCGTCGTAGCTCAGGTATATAAAATATCTCTGCATCAATCTTTTTCAATTCGTTTCAGCCTGCAAAATTACTTTATATATAGGTAACGGCAAAGAAATTTCGGAAAAAAGCGAGAAAAACTCTCAGCCTCGCTTTTTTTCTACAGTGCAAGCCTTGGAACGTACATTCCAAGCCACGAAATATACATTCCAAGCCATGAAACATACGTTCCAAGGCTTGCACTGTAGAATTTCCGCACGTTCAGGAGGCTTTTGCCGGCGGATTGAAACCTCAAGGGTGCCTGGCACAATATTTCTTCTCCCCGACTCCTGCATATATAATAAGGTGGCACGGCAAAACGCTCCATGCCGCGAGCAAAAATAGCCGCAATTGTTTGGGGCTTCTAAAAAAACGTTGTACATTTGCAGCGGATTTGGAAACGAGGGCATCAGTGCCCTTGTGCAAGGGAATCAGGTGCGAGTCCTGAGCTGTTCCTGCAGCTGTAACCATATTATTCTCCCCTCCAACAATGTCACTGACGGCAAAGCAGTATGCTTCGCACACTCGGGAAGACGGACGGGAGATTGGAAGTCAGAATACCTGCCATCTCCGTTTAATAGAACAAATGCCTCCAGGAACAGGGGCCGATTATTATGAGAAGAAACAGAATATTATTATTAGCCCTCACATCGGGCATATACGGCGTGCCGACACACGCCCAGACAGCCGCTGACCACACCCTGCAGGAGGTTGTGGTCACAGCCACCGGCACGGGCCATCTGCTGAAAGACGTACCCGTGCAGACCGAAGTCATATCACGCAAGATGATTGAAAGCTACGGAGCGAAGTCTATCGAGGAGATTCTGGGCGGACTGACCGCGTCGTTCTCGTTCAACGAAGGCGACATGGGAAGCCAGACTCAGCTCAACGGACTGGGCAACAACTATATCCTCATCCTCATCGACGGCAAACGCATACACGGCGACAACGGGGGCGAGAACGACCTCGGACTTATCGACCCGCACAATATCGAGCGCATCGAAATCGTGAAGGGAGCACAGTCGGCACTCTATGGCTCCGACGCCATGGCCGGCGTGATAAACATCATAACGAAGAAACATGACACGGAAGGACTGCTGCTTGAAAACAACACAAGATACGGAAGGTTCAACGACATCAGACAGCACAACGGCGTGGGGCTGCGCATAGGCAAGGTGCAGTCGTACACCGGATTCCAGCTGCAGCACAGCGACGGATGGCAGAACACATCCAACGAGTATGCCGAAGGCCACGTGCTGCCCGACTCGAGGAACAAGACGCGCAACAAGTTCACCAACTGGCAGCTGAGCGAACGGCTGACATACACCCCCACGAAAGACCTGGAGCTGTACGCCGGAGGCAGCTTCTACCGCAAGGACATTATGCGCCCCACTAACGGCAGATACCCCTCGTGCGACGTATACACCTACGACCTGCTCTACCGCAACGCCTCCGCCTCGGCAGGAGGCAAATGGTTCACCGACAGCAAGAAGAAAGACTATCTCTCGCTCGATGTGGACTGGAACAAGCATGCCTACTACTACCACTATACAGCCCGCACATACGAGGATGCCTACATCGACGGAGTACTGGAGCACGGTGTGCCCTTCTATGCCGGACAGGAACGGCTGCAGAGCGACCAGCAGCGCACGATGGCCACACTCAAGGGTGTGTTCCATCTGCCGCACGCCAACACGCTCCACGTGGGCGCGGAATACCGGAACGACTATCTGAAGGCACCGATGCGCACGGAGAACGGCACGGCAAGCGACAACACCGCCGCCGTGTACGCACAGGACGAATACAACCCCACAGCGTGGCTCAACCTTACGGCAGGCGCGAGACTCGTGGACAACGCCAAGTTCGGCTTCCACTTCACGCCCAAGCTGAGCGCGATGGCAAGCATGGGCGACTTCCGCCTGCGTCTGGGATGGAGCCAGGGATTCAAGTCGCCCACCGTGAAGGAGCTGTACTACCGCTACCTGCACGTGATGGGCTCAAGCACATTCTTCAACATGGGCAACAAATCGCTCCGTCCGCAGAAGAACAACTACTTCAGCGCCAACCTGGAATACCGCACCGACAGGTTCTCCGCCTCGGTCACGGGCTACTACAACAAGCTGAAGAACATGATAACGCTCGTGAACGTGCCGGTAGAGGAGCTGCCGAAAGACGTGACCACGGGCTATCTGGGCGACGGCAGCGGAAAGGTGACGGCAAGAAAATACAAGAATATGGACGATGCCGAAACGTACGGAGTTGACATGAACCTCTCCGTCAGCCTCTGCAAGGACCTCACGCTGAGCGGCAACTACAGCTATCTCGACACGAAGGCAAACACCTACGACACGGAGCACGACCGCATGAGGCGTGCCACCATCGACGGAATGGCACACCACAAATGGAACGCCAGCCTCATCTACGGCCACAGGTTCAGCCCTGCCTACCACCTGGGAGCCAATCTCGCCACGCGCGGCAGCAGCAAGCGGTACTACGAGAACAACGGCAACGGCAAGCACTTCCAGATATGGCGCATAAACACGACCCACGACTTCGGAAAGATGGGCGCTCCGCTCACCTACAAGCTGGAACTGGGCATCGACAACATCTTCAACTACAAGGACACGACGATGCGCCCCTACCATCTGGGCACCACCGCGGGCGGAAGAACATGCTACGTGTCGGTGGCTGTGAAGTTCAACAAGGGAAAGAAAATAAACAATCACAACTTTAATAAACAAAACAAACAAAACAACAATGAAGAAGATTAAGATCTTTATGATGACGCTGCTTGCTGTGCTTTCGTTCGCAGCCTGCAGCGACGACGACGACCCACAGCAGAACGTCGTATCGGAGTACACACACAACGACGAGATTGTAGCCGCACAGAAGGCAAAGTCCGGCAAGGACAAGGCTGTGCTCCTCGTGGCTTTCGGTTCCACATGGACCAACGCCTTCGCTGCTTTCGACGAAACCAAGAAGGCCTACGAGCTGGCTTTCCCTGACGCCGACGTTTACTTCTGCTTCTCTTCCGACATCTGCATCAACCGCGCAAGCGCAGGCGAGCACGGAGAAAAGCGCGACTACTATGAGCCACGCTATCTGCTCCACGCCATCGGCGCAGCCAAGTACGACAAGATATACGTGCAGAGCCTCCAGGTAATCCCGGGCGAGGAGTTCGCCAACGTAGTGGCTGCCGTGAAGAAATTCGCCAACAACGGCTACGTGAAAGACGCACACCTCGACGACGAGTATCTGAAGAACGTTGAAATCCACCTCGGCATGCCTCTGCTCTACGACGAGAAAGAGGTTGACAACGTGGCAAACATCCTCAACGGTCTCTACAAGGACGAGGCAGCACAAGGCGCAGTGGCATTCATGGGCCACGGAAACCCCGACAGCTACGACTCCTTCAAGGCCAACGTGCGCTACACACAGCTGGAGAACGCACTGCAGAAGTTCAGCAAGAACTACTACGTGGGCACCGTTGACATGAAGGACAACTACAAGCAGAACGTGATGGACCGCATGAAAGGCAACAACATCAAGAACGGCAAGGTTTATCTCCACGCACTGATGTCAATCGCCGGCGACCACGCACACAACGACATGGCAGGCGAGGGCGCCGACTACTGGGATTCGGAAGAACCCACAAGCGAGGACAACAGCTGGTTCGAATTCTTCAACCACAACGGATACACATCTGTCGTGCCGCTGACAGACAACAATCCGCTCGGACTGCTCGAACTGGCACAGATTCGCCAGATATGGATAAACCATACAAAGGATGCCGAGCTCCTGGAGGATGCCTACCATTCAATGTACCCGGAAGAGTAATAACAAATAGGCATTAGATAACAAAATTTTCAGGTGATAGGGACACTGGATTACGCAAGATAATCCGGTGTACCTATTTTGTCGTTTATATAAAGCATCATGAAACATATCTTATCGCTGGCGGCTGCAGCACTGCTCCTCTTCTCGTGCACAGCATCGCAGGAGGGCAAGAAAACACTCAGTGCCGACCAGCTTTTCCACGACCAGGACTCCGTGCTCTCGCACGCCGACAACTACAGTGACACCATAGAAATAAAATACGCCAAGGGGCTGAAAGTGGACTACCGCAACGACGGCATACACGTGACGATAAAGAATCCCGACCCTGCCGCCAAAATGAGCAAGCCCACGGAAATCATCATAAAGAAATCTTCATCAAGGTTCATCTGTACCACGGCTCTGCAGCTGGGCAACTTCGAGGTTCTCGGACTGGAAGACAGAATCGTCGGGATAAATTCGCTGCGCCATATCTTCTCGCCGAGAATGCTCGAACAGCTGGAAAACGGCAAGACCAAAGAGATAGGAAAGGAAGGAAACTTCGACCTCGAGACCGTAATGGCAGCAAAACCCGACTATATCCTCGTGAGCGCAAGCAAATACGGAGGCTTCGAACCGCTCAAGGAATGCCACATACCGCTCATTCCGCACCACGGATACAAGGAGACATCGCCGCTGGGACAGGCGGAATGGATAAAGCTCATCGGACTGCTCACAGGCGAGACAAGGCGAGCCAACGCCGTATTCGCCGACATAGAGAACAAATACCTCACGCTGAAACAGGAGGTGGAGAACAACTGTGCCGGAAAGAAGAAGCTGCCCACGGTGATAAGCGGCAGGCAGATGCGCGACGGATGGTATTTCGTGGGAGGCAGGAGCTATATGGCACAGATATTCAAGGATGCCGGAGCCGACTACATAATGAAGGGGAACAAAGAGTCGGGAGGAGTGACGCTCGACTTCGAGGCTGTATACGCCAAGGGCGTGAAGGCAGACTTCTGGCAGACCGACGGCTCGGCAAAAGGCAAATACTCGATGAAGAGCCTTGCCGACGAGGACCCGCGCTACACGACGATGAACGCATACAAGAACAAGCGCGTGGTGTTCTGCGACCTGAGCCGCACGCCATACAGGGAGCTTGCCGGGGTGCAGCCGCACTTCCTGCTTGCCGACTTCGTGAAGGCGTTCCACCCGGAACTGCTGCCGAACTACACACCCAAATACTACCACATACTGAAATAACGATTAAACAACAAACATAAAACAACGATTTAAGAGAAAATGAACCGCTACTTTTATCTATTGCCGATAACGGCCATCACCCCATTCGCGGCGAACGCACAGAACAACATCACACGCGAAGCAACGCTGAACCCCGTAGTGATAACAGGAACAGGAACATACCACAAGGCGGAGAACTCGCCGGTGGAGGTGAAGGTGATATCAGCCAAGCAGCTGAAGGATGCCAACGTGGGCAGTCTGCAGGAAGCGCTGACCAAGCTCACCACCAACATCACCACACAGACAAACGGTATGGGAACATCGGTGAACTACAACGGAGTGAGCGACGACTACCTGCTGATACTCGAAAACGGAAAGCGAGTGACCGGCGACGACCGATGGAACCGCATCAGCATAGACAACATCAAGCGCATAGAGATTCTCTCGGGAGCGGCAAGCGCACTGTACGGAAGCGACGCCATAGCCGGAGTGATAAACATCATCACCGACAACAACAGGAACGGGCTGAACGCCATCAGCTCCACACGAGTGATGGACAAGGGGAGATTCGACCAGGACGTGAACGTGGACGTGACGGAAGGCAAGTTCTCGAGCCACACGAGCTTCAACCACAGACAGGCAGACAACTGGCAGGTGAACAAATATCAGGCATTCGACGAGGACGGAAAGCAGGTGCTGAAGCTCACGGGCAGACCCATGTCGCAGGCCTTCACATCGAACAACATCAGCGAGAAACTGGAATGGCGGTTCTCCGACAAGCTGGACGTATACATGAAGGGAAACCTGTACGGACACGAAACAGGACGCGACCGAGGAGCCACCTACTACACACAGAAAGCCACTAAAGACAAAGAGACGGGCGAAAAGACATACACCTACACATCGAAGCAGGCATACACCTACGACATAAAGCACAAGACATTCAACATCGGAGCCGGCGCACGATGGGTGCCGAACAACAACACGCACATCTATCTCGACGTGTTCACGGACAACTTCAAGTCGATATATGACTACTGGCAGACGGCAAAAGCCGAGGCACACGAGGAGACACGCAAGAACACCATCTACTACAACGAGACGCTGAAGGGCATATTCCGACTGAACGACTGGAACAAGGTGTCGGGTGGAATAGAGTTCGAGCAGGCCACACTGAAGAGTGCATCGGACAATATCGAGAAGGAAACGACAAACACATACAACGTGTTCGTGCAAGACGAGGTGAACATACTGAAGGGACTCGAAGCCGTGGTGGGATTCAGATACACGCACAACGATAACTTCGGCAACAACATCACGCCGAACGCGGCACTGTTCTACCACATAGGAGGATTCAGAGTGCGTGCAAGCTACGCCGAAGGATACCGCACACCTACCCTCTCGCAGCTCTATGCCACCGACCAGGCAAAGCTCAACTCGAGATACACCATCAACAACCCGTCGCTGAAGGCAGAAAAAAACAGGTTCTGGAACGCCAATATGGAATACTCGAACAATTGGATGAGCGTGAGCGTGAGCGGATTCTACAACAAGATACGCAACATGATAAACTACCGCACCATGACGAAGGAGGAAATAGAGGCAAGCGCCGAACTGACCGCCATACAGAACGACGGATGGACAACGATACGCCAGCGCGACAACATCGACAAGGCGAGCATCAAGGGAATATCGGCAAACCTGAAGCTGCTGCTGCCATACGGATTCACAATTGCCGGAGGATACACCTTCAGCGACACGGAGGCTGAGACAAAGACTCTGAACGCCAAGACACAGGAGTACAGCGTGAAGAAGACTCCGGTGGACAAGAGCGTGAAGAACGTGGCTAACGTGATGGCTGCATGGGACCACAGCTGGAAGAACTATCATCTGAACGTGCATATCAACGGACACATGCAGAGCAAACGCTACTCTTCGACCTATGGGTATGCACCCGAATACCAGCAGTGGGACATAATGACAAAGCATACTTTCAGCCTGAAGCAGGTGACGGTGGAACCGGGAATCGGCGTAGACAACGTGTTCAACAAGCGCGACACATCGTACTGGAACTCCAATTTCTCTACCGTAAACCCCGGACGCTCGCTTATGCTGAGCCTGACTCTTAAATTCAAAGACTAACGGTTATGAAGATATATGTTGCGGGCATAGGCCCAGGTTCGCCCGAAGACATCACGCCGGCTGTACTGAACGCAGTGAAAGACAGTGATGTCATCGTGGGCTACAAGTATTATTTCCAGTTCATCAAAAGCTACATACGCGAAGATGCAGTATGCGTAGACACGGGAATGAAGAAGGAAAGGCAGCGCGCCGAAATGGCTTTCGAATATGCCGAGGGCGGCAAGACGGTATGCGTGGTTTCGAGCGGCGACGCCGGAATCTACGGTATGACGCCGCTGATATACGAGATGAAACGCGAAAGGCAGTCGGACGCTGAGATTATACCCATACCCGGCATCAGCGCGTTCCAGAAAGCGGCATCGCTGCTAGGGGCACCGATGGGCCACGACTTCTGCGTGATTTCAATGAGCGACCTCATGACGCCGTGGCAACTGATAGAAAAGAGGATAAAGGCGGCTGCCGAAGCCGACTTCATCACTGCCGTATACAACCCCAAGAGCAACGGCAGATACTGGCAGCTGTACAGGCTGAAGGAGATTTTCATGCAGTCGAGAAGCGAGGACAACATAGTGGGCTTCGTGCGACAGGCAGGGCGTGACGACCAGAACGTGACCATAACCACGCTCAAGGACTTCAACCCCGAGGACGTGGACATGTTCACGGTGGTGATAATAGGCAACAGCCAGTCGTTCTACTGGAACAACACCTTCATCACACCGCGCGGCTACTACCGCAAGGACGCAGAGGAAGATGGCACGAAGGTGGGACAGAACATCATGATACGCTCCTTCCAGACCATACGCAAGGAACTGCAGAACCCCGACATACCGGCATGGAAGCTATGGCCCATGCTCCACGCCATACACACCACGGCAGACTTCGAGATGGAGAAACGGCTGTGGATGGACGACAATGCCACGGGCATACTATATAATAAGGTGAAAGACGGAGAACTGAAGACTATAGTCACCGATGTGTCGATGGTTGCTTCGGGCATAAGGAAAGGGGCTCTGGAAAGACTCGGGATAAAGACCGTGTGCTATATCAACGACCCGCGTGCCGCCGAAATGGCGAAAGCCGAAAACATAACAAGGGCACAGGCAGGAATGCGGTTGGCAGCCAAGGAATATCCCGACGCTCTCTACGCCTTCGGCAACGCGCCCACGGCACTGCTGGAAATATGCAGTCTGATACGCAAGGGCGTATGCCGTCCGGCAGGACTGATAGGTGCGCCGGTGGGATTCGTGCATGTGGAGGAAAGCAAGCATGCCGCCAAGACAATGGCTGGCATACCGAAAATCATCATCGACGGAAGGAAAGGCGGCAGCAATATCGCCGCAACACTGGTGAACAGCATTCTCACGTTCGATGATGCCGAAATGTTAAAACCGGGAAGAGATGTATAGTTGTGTGATTATCGGACTGTCTGACAGTCACCGCCAGCACCTGCAGCCCGAAGCAAAGGATGCCATACGGTCGGGAAAGGTGTTCTCCGGAGGCAAGCGCCACCACGAACTGGTGAGACATCTGCTGCCGGAAGATGCCGTATGGATTGACATCACAGTGCCACTCGACAATGTTTTCAAGCAATACGAGCGATACGACGACATCATTATCTTCGCATCGGGCGACCCTCTGTTCTACGGATTCGGCAACACGATAAAAAGACTCCATCCCGAAACGCGGATGAAGGTGTTGCCTGCCTTCAACTCTCTGCAGATGCTGGCGCACAGGCTGAATATGGCATACCAGGACATGAGGGCCGTATCGCTGACGGGAAGGAGCTGGGACAAGTTCGACGAGGCTCTGATACGCGGCGAAAGGCTCATCGGAAGTCTGACGGACAAGAACAAGACCCCGAACGCGATATGGAAACGGATGCAGGAATACGGCTACGACAACTATATAATGTACGTAGGCGAAAACCTCGGCAACGAAGAGCGTGAGCGCGTGGGCAAGTTTGAGGAAGGCAGGGAATACGAGAATCCGAACTGCATAATGCTCATACAGGAACGCCCCATACAAAAGAGCTTCGGCATTCCCGACACAGATTTCCATCTTCTGAACGGCAGGAGCAAGATGATAACCAAGATGCCGATACGCCTCGCGTCTATCGCAGCCATGGAACTGGCTGGAAAGAAAACGTTCTGGGACGTGGGCTTCTGCACCGGAAGCATCAGCATAGAGGCAAAGCTCGCCTATCCGCACCTGCGAGTGACGGCATTCGAGATACGCGAAGAAGGAAAGGCGCTGATGGAGGCAAACACCAGAAAATTCCACACTCCGGGCATCAATGCCATAACAGGAGATTTCTGCACGGCAGACATCAGCGCACTGGAAAGGCCAGAAGCGGTGTTCATCGGTGGCTATGGCGGCAAGATGAAGGAGATGCTGGCAAAGGTGAAAACCGTGCTGGCAAAGAACGGATGCATAGTGTTCAACTCCGTGAGCGAAGAGAGCAGAAACACATTCATCGACACTGTAGCTGCTCTCGGAATGAAACCGGAAATTCTGCACACCATAAAAGTGGACGACAATAACCCTATAACGATATTGAGAGCTATATGATAAGATTTGAAACAATAAACGAAGCGGGCGAGAAGCTTGCTTCCATCATAGAGAAAGAGAACCTGCGCTTTGACGGCGAGGCTGTGGTTTTCATCGGTGCCCTGGGCATCTGCGTGAGGAAGATTCTGCCTATAGTGAACGACAAATACACCGACCCTGCCGTAATCTGCATCGACTCAACGGGGAAATACGTAATCCCGGTGCTGAGCGGACACGTGGGCGGCGCCAACGAACTGGCAAGGGAGATTGCAAAGATTACAGGCGGAGAGGCTGTAGTAACCACACAGAGCGACAACACAGGGCTGTGGGCATTAGACACACTTGCCAAGCGCTTCGGATGGAGGATGCAACCGCTGGCAAGAGAGGAGATGAACAGGAGCATCGCCGCATTCGTAAACAAGGAGCCGGTGGCGCTTGTGATTGAATACGACGACGAGGGTACGCAATACTTGCAGTCCACCTGCCCGGAACACGTGGCACTGTTCCGCAACTTCGACGAATACGAAAAGTATTGCAACACGGCGGAAAAAGAAGGAAACAGCGCGACTGAAGGCTTTAGACTGCTGATTGCCGTTTCGCCATATCACCACAACAGCACCGGCATACGGCAAATACAGTACTGCCCCCCGTGTCTGAACATCGGCGTGGGCTGCCAAAAGGATGCGCCCGAAGCCATTGCCGACAAGATATTGGCAGAGGTTGAAGAGAAAGGATTTGCACGGGAGAGCATCAGTTCGATAGGCACTATCGAACTGAAGAAGGACGAGCCGTCGGTGAAAAGGCTCGGCAAGCTGATGCCCTGGGCAAGGACTGACATACACAGGGCTGAAGCACTCGGTGCAATAGATGTGCCGAATCCTTCGCAGAAGGTTTTCGACATCACTGGCTGCTACGGCGTTTCCGAATCTTCCGCCCTTGCTTCCAGCCACGAGGGAAAGCTCGTGGTAGAGAAACAGAAGGGATATGTCAATGCCGACGGAAAGGAACTGCACTACACATGGGCACTGGCCGAAGACTTGCTGGCAAGCAAAGAGAAAGGACACATAGAGATTGTGGGGGCAGGTCCGGGCGACCCTGACCTGATCAGTGTGCGCGGAAGGAAGTTCCTCGAATCCGCCGACCTCATACTTTATGCAGGCAGTCTGGTGCCGCGCGAACTGACATTCTGTGCGAAAGAAGGTGCCACGGTACGCTCGTCGGCAAACATGGACCTGGAAGAACAGTTCGCTCTGATGAAGGAATTTTACGACAAAGGAAAGCTTGTGGTGCGCCTTCACACTGGCGACCCCTGCATATATGGAGCGATACAGGAACAGATGGCATTCTTCGACAAATACGGCATGCGGTACCACATCACGCCGGGAATAAGCAGTTTCCTTGCTGCGGCGGCAGAACTGAAAAGTCAGTTCACGATACCCGAACGCTGCCAGACCATCATACTGACACGCGGAGAAGGACGCACACCTATGCCCGACAAGGAAAAGCTGCACCTGCTGGCACAGCATCAGTCAACAATGTGTATATTCCTGAGTGCAAGTATCGTGGATGAAGTGATGAAGGAACTGCTCGACGGAGGCTATCCGCCCGAGACACCGGTTGCCGCATGCTACAAACTGACATGGAAGGAACAGCGCATATACAGAGGGCAGCTGAAGGATCTGGCAAAGATTCTGAAAGAAAACAATCTGACGCTTACTACTATGATTGTGGTGGGCGAGGCTATAGACAACCGAGAAGGACTGAGCAAGCTCTACGACGGACACTTTACTCATCTCTTCAGAAAGGCAAGTAAATGATACTGATATTTGGCGGAACTACAGAAGGACGCATTGCCACGGACGTATGCGAACAGGCAGGCAAGAGGTTCTACTACTCCACGAAGAGTGATTTGCAGAATGTTGAGATGCACAACGGTGTACGTCTGACTGGGGCTATGCTACCGGCAGACATGAAAGAGTTCTGCAAAAACAACAGAATAAGGTGCATAATAGATGCCGCACATCCGTTTGCCGCGAATCTGCACAAAACGATACAGGGGGTGGGACTGCCGGTAATACGACTCCAAAGAGACTTCGCCAAACATATCAGCGGCATAGAATACTGCTCCGACTACAACGAGGCGATAAGGAAGCTGGAAGAGAACGGCATCCACACGCTGCTCGCTCTGAGCGGTACGAACACTATATGCAAGCTGAAGGACTACTGGAAAGGACACAAGACCCTCTTCCGGATACTGAACCGGAAGGAGAGCATCGAACATGCAATGGAGTGCGGATTCCCGCTTGAAAACCTGATTTACTACAACAGCAACAACTCGCTGCCCACCAAGGACGAGGAAAAGGCTATGATGAAGGAAACAGGATGCGACGCCATACTGACAAAGGAAAGCGGAACATCGGGCGGATTTGAGGCCAAGGTGCAGGCTGCAATGGAAGGCGGAATGAAGGTATTCGTGATAAAGCACCCGGTACTGCCGGAGAACTGGACATACGTGACAGGGAAATACGGTCTGCGGAGGGCTATCGAGAATATCGTGCCTGAGTTCTTCGACCTGAAGACGGGACTGACAACGGGTGCCTGTGCCACTGCCGCAACAAAAGCGGCACTGCTCTCGCTGCTCTGGGACGACGACTCGGAAGAGGTGAACTTTGCCTTGCCCGACGGCGAGGTGCTCTCCATTCCCATCGAACATATCAAGAAGGGCATCGCCGTGGCAACGAAGGACATGAACGACGACCCGGACGTGACAAAAGGATGCAGGATTACATCTGAAGTGTCGGTAAGACAAGCCGCTGACTGCGATGGAGAGGACGGCAAGAAGAAGACACAGAACATAAGATTCCTGCAAGGCGAAGGAGTGGGAAGCGTTACGCTGCCCGGACTTGGAATCCCCATCGGGGAACCGGCTGTAAACCCGACGCCACGAAAAATGATATGCGACGAGATAAGGCAGATTACTGATGCCGACATCGATGTGAGGATAAGCGTGGAGAACGGCGAGGAACTTGCAAAGAAGACATTCAACCCGAGGGTTGGAGTAATGGGCGGCATAAGCATACTCGGCACGTCGGGCATCGTTCATCCACTGTCGAACGAGGCTTTCATAAGCAGCATACGAAGGGAGATGAATGTGGCATGGGCTGTAGGATGTAGGGAAATCGGTCTGGTGGCAGGAATGAAAAGCGAACGCGCATTGAAGGAAGAGCGCGACATAAGGTGCATACATTACGGCAATTTCATCGGCGAGGCTCTGAAGGCTGCACATGAGATTGGTTTCCGCAAGGCTGTGCTCGCGATAATGATAGGCAAGGCTGTGAAACTTGCCGAAGGCCGTTTGGACACACACTCGCACAAGTTTGTAATGAACAAAGACTTCCTGAAGCAAACAGCAGCAGAACTCGGCATCAATCCTGAACCAATAGACAGCATAAAGATGGCAAGGGAACTCTGGGACATTATGCCAAGTATATTTTTCACCAAGATAACTTCGCTCTGCAAAGAACACTGCACGACAGTATTCCCCGATGGCGAAATAGAAATAAGACTTATATGCGACACACAACGATAATGATTCTGCTCATTCTGAGCATCGTGGTTTTCTCGGTTCTGAACCTTACCGTAGGCTCGGTCAGCATCCCGGCTGGCGCTGTGTTCAAAATACTGAACCCCTTCGGCAACGGCATACACGGCGGAGATACGTCGGAGATATGGACCAACATCGTGATGCAGACGCGGCTGCCGCAAACGCTGACCGCCATTGCCTGCGGCGCCGGTCTATCCGTGGCTGGACTGGAGATGCAGACCGTGTTCAGGAATCCTCTTGCCGGTCCCTCGGTGCTCGGAATATCCAGTGCAGCAAGTCTTGGCGTAGCCTTCGTGGTAATGTTCAGCGGCGTGATAGGCGGCGGAATTTTGCAAAGGTTCGGCATAATCGGCAATTCCACAATAACATTGGCAGCAATCTGCGGTTCGATGCTCGTTATGGCATTCATCGTGTATCTCTCGCAAAGAATCGACGGCAACGCAACCCTGCTCATTACAGGCGTGCTGATAGGCTATATCGCATCTGCCATTACTGGCGTTCTGAAATATTTCTCCAACGAGGAGGATATACACACCTACGTTATATGGGGCTTGGGCTCATTCTCGAAGGTGACGGGAGGACAGATTTTTGTATTTGTAGGACTGATTGCCGTGCTATTGCCGCTCACAATGCTGCTCGCCAAACCTCTCAACATTCTACTGCTCGGCGATATGTATGCCTCAAACCTGGGATTGAACGTGAAACGCGCCCGTATGCTGACGATTACGTCAGCCGGCATTCTGACAGCCGTTACAACGGCATACTGCGGACCGATAATGTTTCTCGGCCTTGCCGTGCCGCACATCTGCCGTGGGCTATTCAGCACAAGCGACCACAGGATTCTGCTGCCGGCAACGGTGTTCTGCGGTGCATCGCTTGCCCTGCTGTGCAACATCATTGCAAGGATGCCTGGATTTGAGGGGGCATTGCCTATCAATTCCGTCACTTCACTCATCGGAGCACCTATAGCACTCTCGATATTGCTGAAACGCAAGAAAAGAAGATAGAGCCGACGACAGGCACATTACGGACAACGCACGGCACAACATACAATGTGCGAATGCTAAGATTAAATGAAAAATAACGGAAAAAGCAACATTATACCAATGAACTCCATAAAGTCTTTTCTTATCGGTGCCGCCACATCAAACAGCGGCAAGACAACATTCACGATGGGACTGCTCAGAGCTCTGCGCAACCGTGGACTGAAGGTACAGCCCTTCAAATGCGGTCCCGACTACATTGACACAATGTTCCACCACATAGCATCGGGAAACGAAAGCATAAACCTCGACTCTTTCCTTTCGTCGGAAAAACACGTGAGGGATGTCTTCACGGAATATGCACACGGCTCCGACATAGCCGTGGTGGAAGGTGTCATGGGGCTGTTCGACGGATATGACAAATGGAAAGGTAGCAGTGCAGAGATTACAATCACGCTGAACATACCCGTAATCCTTGTTGTCAACGCCAAGTCCATGGCATACAGCGTAGCACCACTTATCTACGGATTCTCTAATTTCAACCGAAACATAAAGATTGCCGGAGTGGTGTTCAACAATGTGGCTTCCGAAAACCATTTCTCTTTTCTCAAGTCTGCTTGCAAGGATGCCGGCTGCGAATGTCTCGGATACATGGCAAGGACTCCGGAACTGAACATCCCCGGCAGACATCTCGGACTGACGATAAGCGAAAGGGAGAATATGGAACGCATCATCAGCATTGCGGCAAAAGAGATTGAAGCACATCTTGATATCGACAAACTGCTCACATTATGAAAATACTTATAGCCAAAGACGAAGCTTTCAACTTTATATACAGAGCCAACATCGACTCGCTTGCAAGAAAAGGAGATGTCTGCTTCTTCTCTCCACTGCACGACAGGAGAATGGAGAAATGCGATCTGCTCTATCTGCCGGGCGGATACCCGGAACTCTATCTGAAAGAAATCACAGGCAATCCCGATATGATGAAATACATAAGGGATTATGCCGAAAACGACGGCTGGATTTATGCCGAATGCGGAGGATTTATGTATCTTTCCAACAACATCGACGATACGCCGATGTGCGGAATATTGCCATTCAAAGCCACGATGCAAAACGCACGCCTGCATCTTGGCTACAGACAGATGGAAATCAATGCGCAAGTACTCAATATGCAAGTTCGGAATGGGGAAGCACTCAATGGGGAAATACCCAATGAGGAAAACGACAAGGAAAAGATGCTCATCAAAGGGCATGAATTTCATTACTCCGACGTGGTTGAACACGAATATGACGGTATTAAAATCATCCGCAATCAGTATTCCGCCAAAGGAACGAAAGTGAATACAGCTATATACGAATACAGGAACGTGGTTGCCGGCTACACCCATTGGTATTGGGCGGAACACGGCTTCCCGTTCTTCTGACCGCTGCAATACGCTGCATTCAGAATGATATTGCACGAACAGTCTTTTACAAAAAATCAAAGTAACCGAAACTGTCTTTTTTATGAACAACAAGAAACTGCATCCCGTTATGCTTGTAGGCACAGGCAGCGATGTCGGCAAGAGCATTCTTGCCACAGCTCTCTGCCGCATATTCCTGCAAGAAGGATATAACCCGGCACCGTTCAAGGCACAGAACATGGCACTAAACTCATACGCTACAGCCGACGGGCTGGAAATCGGACGCGCCCAGGCTGTTCAGGCTGAAGCCGCCAAGCTGCCTTGCTCCACGGATATGAACCCACTGCTGCTGAAGCCCAACTCTGAGCACACTACACAGGTGGTGCTCAACGGCAAACCGATAGGAAACCGCTCGGCATACGAATATTTCAGAAAGGAGGGGCGCGAGGAACTGCGCACTGCCGTGAACGAAGCTTTCGACCGCCTTGCATCCAGATACAACCCCATCGTGATGGAAGGAGCCGGAAGCGTATCAGAAATCAACCTGAGGGATTCCGACCTTGTCAATATGCCTATGGCACGCCACGCCAATGCCGACGTAATCCTCGTTGCCGATATAGACCGTGGCGGAGTGTTCGCTTCGTGTTACGGGAGCGTGATGCTACAGTCGCCCGAAGACCGCAAGAGAATCAAAGGAATCATCATAAACAAGTTCCGGGGCGACATCCGCCTCTTTGAAGAAGGCAAGAGAATGATTGAGGAGATATGCTGCGTTCCCGTGCTGGGTGTTGTGCCAATGTTCAAGGACATCATCATTGAAGAAGAAGACAGCGTGGAACTTGAACGCAAGGTGCACTCCATATCCGACAGCAAGGTTAACATTGCAGTGGTGCTGCTCCGCCATATCTCAAACTTCACCGACTTCAACGTGCTTGAACGCGACGAACGTGTGAACCTGTTCTACACGAACAACACTGCCGACATAGAGAAATCCGACATCATAATTCTGCCGGGAACAAAGGCTACGCTCGATGACCTGTATGAACTGCGCAGAAACGGTGTGGCGCAAGCCATCATAAGGGCACACAGAAGCGGAAAGACTGTTGTCGGAATATGCGGAGGCTATCAGATGTTGGGACAAGCCGTGCTCGACCCGCACGCCGTGGAAGGCTCAACGCCGCAGCTGCCCGGACTCGGACTGCTTGACCTCACTACGGAGATGCAGCCGGAAAAGGTGACAAGACAGACCGACTTCATATTCGAGGGCGCACAATGCAAGGGATATGAGATTCATCAAGGCAAGACCACATACAGCGTTGGCAACGACAAAGCCGGAGCTGAGGCTGAAACAATAGTAATAGGAAAACATTGCATAGGCACGTATATGCACGGTATACTCGACAATCCTCCTGTCATTGACTATATCCTGAAACCGTTCACCCAAAAGAAGAACAACGGAAAGCAAATGAACATCGAGGAATTCAAGGACAAGCAATACGACCTTCTTGCCGACCACATAAGGAAGTATGTAGACATCGATAAACTACTAAAAATTATGGAATCATGATACAAGGACACGGCGACGATTTATATAAATACAATAAGGTGGAAATAAATTTCTCCACTAACATATTCAACCATTTCGACCATTCCGCACTCTTTGCCTATCTCAACGAGAGGCTGCCGCGCATCACGAGCTACCCAGAACCGGAGCCTGTCACTCTCGAGAAGCTGCTTGCCGACAGTATGGAAGTTGAACAAGAAAACATAATTGCGACAAATGGTGCGACTGAAGCCATATACCTCATCGCGCAAAGCTTCAAAGATGGCAATGCGCATATCCTGCAACCCACTTTTGCGGAATATGCCGATGCCTGCCGTATACACGGGTGCAACGTGAAGACAATCACGTCACTGCATGGCGGCGATGCCTTCGGAAACGGTGATACCGTATGGTTCTGCAACCCTAACAATCCCACGGGCAAGGTGACGGACAACGAAGATGTAATCCGCACCATTGCCGCAAACCCCGAAACGGTGTTCATCATCGACCAGAGCTATTCGTCGTACACTACCCACAAAGTACTGTCTGCCAAAGAAACAGCCAATATGAAGAATGTGCTTATCCTAAATTCCATGACCAAGGACTTCGGGATACCCGGACTGCGTCTTGGCTACGTGACGGGAAACAAGTCTCTTATTGCCCGACTGTACAGCAGACGCATGCCGTGGTCTGTAAACCAGATAGCCATCGATGCCGGCATATATCTCGTAAAGCATAAGAACAACTATAGGATTGACGCTCAGCAGCTGTGCCGCGAACGTGCAAGAGTGGCGGAACTCATCAGCGCGATGGGCATCAATACTTATCCCTCCGACTCGAACATGCTACTTTGCGAACTGCCCAAGCATACTGCGGCAGAACTGAAGGACTACCTCGTGAATGAATACGGAATTCTAATCCGCAATGCCAACAACTTTGAAACTCTCTCCGAACGCCATTTCCGCATAGCGGTGCAGACTATGGAGGAAGACGACAAACTGATTAAAGCTCTGAGAAAATGGATGGAATAACAGAATTCATAGCTACGCATTTCCTGTTTGTATGCATAATCGTGGGATGGCTTCTCGACCTTCTGTTCGGCGATCCTTCTTTCCTTCCGCATCCTGTGGTGTATATGGGCAAATGGATTGCTGCAGGCGAAAAACGCCTGAACCGTGGCTGCAGACGCAAGACAAAGGGGGCAGTGTTCGCCGTGGCGAGCATTCTGTCCACACTCACACTGGCATCCGCCGCCGTATGGATATTCTCGCCAAGCACTACAGCCAGGATTGCCAAGCCATGGGGCGACTGCTTTCTGTTCCTGTCTGTCGCCATACAATCGGTGCTCGTCTTTTTCTGTCTTGCCGGAAAAACCCTGCGCCAGGAGGTGAGGATGGTTTTCGAGGCTTTGCAGCGCGGACTTGACGAGGGCAGACACCAGGTGGCACGCATCGTAGGCCGCGACACGCAGTCGCTTTCCCGGCAGGAGGTTGCCACGGCATCTCTTGAGACACTCGCCGAGAATCTGTCCGACGGTGTCATTGCTCCTGTTTTCTGGTTCTGTCTTCTCGGAGTTCCCGGCATGCTTGCATACAAGATGGTAAACACCCTCGACTCTATGATTGGCTATCAGAACGCGCGCTACAAGGACTTCGGCTGCTGGGCTGCTCATATCGACGACATCGCCAACTACATACCGGCACGCATAACAGCACTGCTCATAGTCTTGACCGGCAGCATTTACGCGCACCTGCAGAAGACGCTCCCACGCTTTCCGCTCTTATACCACATCAAGAACACGCTCCGCTATTCGCGCTGCCACGCATCTCCCAACAGCGGATGGCCAGAAGCGGCACTGTCGTCGCTGCTCCATTGCCGGTTCGGCGGTCCGCACGACTATTTCGGCGAGCTCTTCTACAAGCCGTACATCGGTTCCAACCAACGCGATCTCACGTTCATCGATATGCAGTTCAGCATTTCTGTATGCCTGTTGTCCGAGATAGCGTGCATAACGATAACATCCCTGCTGATGGTGTTATAAGAACCATCAGCAGGGATGCTCCCCTACTCATGCAAGCATGATACATATATGATTTCCATCAGGCGGATTCAACATATTTTCATTCCCGGCGTGCCGTTCATTCGATACAGAAAACCTTATGACCCTTTTTCCTTATCACGCTGTTTATCACCTCGTGCATCGCTATCCACACCACGATATCAATCAGCACAATAAAACTGACATACATATATTGCACCAGTATTCCATTCATACATACGAAGAACAGCGACATCGATATGATCGTCAGCAGTGTCTGGTGCTGTGTCAATCCCGCACGCATCAGCTTGTGGTGGATATGGTTCTTGTCGGCACTGAATATCGGCCTGTGATGGAACACGCGCACCAGTATCACTCTCACCACATCATAAACCGGCACAATCAGCAGCGTGTATGCCTGCAGCATGCTCTCATTGCTGAACGGCGAGACGCCCGGATTGTTCATCGCCGCCTTCACGAACAGCACTCCCAGAATGAAGCCAATGGTCAAGCTGCCCGAATCGCCCATGAATATCTTGTTCTTGCCTACCTTTCCGAAGATATTGAAATACATGAATGCGAGCAGCACTCCCATCAGTCCTGCTATCAATATGCCATAGACATACATCTCCTTGCTCATGAACACGAACAGGAATCCGCACAGTGCAACAACCGACAATCCCGATGACAGCCCGTCGATGCCGTCGATAAGGTTCATGGCATTGTCGATAAAAACAATGACGAACACCGTGAGCGGCGCCCCCACCCAGAACGGTATGGAATTGATGCCGCACAAACCGTACAAGTCGTTTATATACAGACCTGAAAGCGGCAGCAATGCTGATGCCAGGAATTGCACTATGAACTTTGTATTTGCCTTGAGCCCGACCAAATCGTCTATCACTCCCACGGAATATATACACAACAACCCGACAAAGAAATAGCAAGCCCATAGACTGACATTGAATTTCAGACTGAACGTGGTATTGTTGAACACTGCCACTGCAAGCATGAAGCTCAGCAGCATGCACGGCATGAAGCATATACCGCCAAGTCGCGGCACAGCATTCTTATGCACCTTCCGCTCGTTGGGGAGGTCATACAGTTTTTTTCTTTTGCAAAACGAAATCACCACAGGAATGACAAACATTCCTATTATGAAACTACTGACGAAAGATGTCAATATATAGAAATAACTCATAATCTGTTCTTTTTTCTTTTGATAACGCCTTTCCTGCCATATTATTATATGACAAGGAAATATAATTAGGCACTCCCCTCTCCTATTTCCTTGCCTCAAGCACACTACTGATGCCTTGTTCGCGATGCATCACCACCACCTTTATACCGAACTTCTCGTTGAGATGCTCTGCGAGATGCTGTGCCGAATACACGCTACGGTGCTGGCCTCCGGTACATCCGAAAGAGAACATAAGGTCGGTGAACCCACGCTGCACGTAGCGTGCCACATGGGCATCGGCAAGCTTGTAAACACTGTCGAGGAAGGTCAGAATCTCGCCGTCGTCCTCAAGGAATCGGATCACGGGTTCATCGAGTCCGGTCAGTTTCTTGTATGGTTCATAGCGTCCGGGGTTGTGCGTGCTGCGGCAGTCGAACACGTATCCGCCGCCGTTTCCCGATTCGTCTTCCGGTATTCCTTTCTTATACGAGAAGCTGAACACGCGCACAACGAGCGGTCCCTTGCCGTCATACTTCGAGAACGTGGCTGGCCCGTCCTGCGGATGCCCCACGTATATGTTTGTATCGGCAATTCTGTATCCGTCCTTTCTGTCTGCCGCTTTCTCCTCCTGCTTCTTGAACTGCGGCAGTTCTGTCAGCCGCTTCAGCATATCTATCATATATGGATAGTGGAACACGTCGAGTTCAAGCAGTTCTCTCAAATTCTGCATTGCAGCGGGAATACTGTCGATAAAATACTTCTTCCTTTCGAAATACCCCCTGAAGCCGTATGCCCCAAGCACCTGCAGCGTGCGGAAGAGCACGAACAGGCTGAGCCTCTCCACGAAATGCCTCACCGAAGGCACCTCGATGTAATTCTTCAGCGAGTTGTAATATTCGTACACCAGTTCCCGTCGCAGCTTATGCGGATACTTTGCCGACGCCTGCCAGAGGAACGAGGCAAGGTCGTAATAGAACGGTCCCTTGCGTCCGCCCTGAAAGTCGATGAAATACGGATTGCCGTCAGCGCCCACCATCACGTTTCTTGCCTGAAAGTCGCGATACAGGAAGCTGTCGGTCTTTTCCGACGTCAGGTCTTTGGCAAACAACCTGAAGTTTGCCTCAAGCTTCAGCTCGTGGAAATCGAGCTCCGTGGGTTTCAAGAAACAGTACTTGAAATAGTTAAGGTCGAACAGCACACTGTCTTCGTCAAATTCCGGCTGCGGATAGCAGTTTTCCCATTCCAGTCCGTTAGCCCCCTGCATCTGTATGGCAGGCAAAGCCTTTATTGTCTTCACGAGCAGCCTTTTCTCTCTCTGGTTGTATCTGCCTCCGCTTTCCCTGCCTCCCTTCAGCTCGTCATAGAGCGATGTGCTGCCCAGATCTGTCTGAAAATATCTCAGTTCGTCGTCTGCCACTGCCGTGACCGCAGGCACCGGCAGCTTCAGTTCCGCGAAATGCCTTGCCAGATAGATGAATGCGTGGTTCTCGTCGCGGCTTGTGCCCACGACGCCTATCATAGTCTTTCCATTGTTGTCTGTGAACCTATAATACTCGCGGTTACTTCCTGCCCCTGCTATTTTCTTCACGTCGGCAGGCTGCGAGCCTGTATATTCCAAATATAGTTCCTTGAGCTTTTCCATACTGCAAAAGTAATGAAATAATTCAATATACGAGTATAAAGGTCCAAAAAGATTCTATAGAATCAGCCTTGGGATTCCTTCCTGATTCTGTTTTTCAAGCATATCAAAAAAATCGGATGTCTCACGACAACCGATTTCCAAAAACAAACTACTTAAAAACTAATCTACTAAAACAAATCAAAAAATAATGTTATATTATTCGCTAATATACTTGTTTCTATTTCACAACGCAAAAGTAGGAACTTTATGGATAGAATCCAAATTTTACTACTTTTATTTTTTGCTTTTTTACATTGTTTATAACAAAAGAGAGCCAAATCATTGGAAATGGCTCTCTTTTGTTATTTTGAGTTATCAAATTTACATCATTCCTCCCATTCCTGGGTTACCCATTGGCATCTGTGGTCTTTCCTCCGGTTTGTCTACTATCAGACACTCCGTAGTGAGGAACATACCTGCGATTGAGGCTGCATTCTCAAGAGCCACGCGCGCCACCTTTGCCGGATCGATCACACCAGCCTCACGCAGATCCTCGTATTCATCCTTGCGTGCATTGTAGCCGAAGTCGCCTTTGCCCTCGCGCACCTTCTGCACAACCACGGCACCCTCGCCGCCTGCATTGCGCACAATCTGGCGCAGCGGCTCCTCGATGGCACGCTCTACGATGTTCACACCTGTCTGCTCGTCGGCATTGTCGCCCTTCACGTTCTTCAGGACCTCAAGAGAGCGGATATATGTGGTACCGCCACCTACTACTACTCCCTCTTCGACTGCTGCACGTGTAGCGCAGAGGGCATCGTCTACGCGGTCTTTCTTCTCCTTCATCTCCACCTCGCTGTTTGCACCTACGTAGAGCACTGCCACACCGCCTGCCAGCTTGGCAAGACGCTCCTGCAGTTTCTCCTTGTCATAACTACTCTTGGTGTTTGCAATCTCGTTCTTTATCTGTGCGATACGGTCTTCAATTATTTTCTTCTGTCCGGCACCGTTCACGATGGTCGTATTGTCCTTCGATACGGTAACCTTCTCACATGTTCCGAGCATCTCCAGTGTAGCCTGCTCGAGCTTCAGTCCCTTCTCCTCGCTGATCACCACACCGCCTGTAAGCACTGCGATATCCTCGAGCATTGCCTTGCGGCGGTCGCCGAAGCCAGGATCCTTCACTGCACAAATCTTCAGTCCGCCGCGCAGACGGTTCACAACCATTGTCGTGAGCGCCTCTGAGTCAACGTCCTCTGCTATTACGAGCAATGGGCGTCCGCTCTCTGCTGCCGGCTGCAGGATAGGCAGGAAATCCTTGATATTGCTTATCTTCTTGTCGTAGATAAGGATGTATGGATTGTCCATTACGCACTCCATCTTGTCTGAATCCGTCACGAAATATCCGCTCAGGTATCCACGGTCGAACTGCATTCCCTCCACCACATTGGTGTATGTGTCGCGGCTCTTGCTCTCCTCGATGGTGATTACTCCGTCCCTGCTCACCTTGCGCATTGCATCTGCTATCAGCTTTCCGATTTCCGGATCGTTGTTTGCGCTCACTGTGGCCACCTGCTCAATCTTGTCGTAGTTGTCGTTCACGATTTCGGCATTCTTCTTGATATAGTCTACCACAGCCTTCACAGCCTTGTCGATACCGCGCTTCAGATCGAGCGGATTGGCACCGGCGGTAACGTTCTTCAATCCCTCTGTCACGATTGCCTGTGTGAGGATTGTAGCCGTTGTTGTACCGTCGCCCGCATCGTCTCCAGTCTTGCTTGCCACACTCTTCACGAGCTGTGCACCGGTGTTCTGGAACTTGTCTTCGAGTTCGATTTCCTTAGCCACGGTCACACCGTCCTTGGTTATCTGCGGAGCGCCGAATTTCTTTTCGATCACTACGTTGCGTCCCTTCGGGCCGAGTGTCACTTTCACTGCGTTAGCCAACTGGTCTACGCCCTGCTTCAGCAGCTCACGGGCATCCACATCAAATTTAATATCTTTTGCCATAATTTTTTCCTTTATTTATTTTATGATTGACAGAAGAAGCGGATTAGCGGTTTTATCTTCCGTTTCTTCTTTTCTTATTACTTGTTGATTATTTATTTCGTGATAACGGCGAGAACGTCGCTCTGGCGCATCATTAGGTATTTGTTGCCTTCAAACTCGAGCTCTGTTCCTGAATATTTTCCGTAAAGCACCTCATCGCCTTCCTTGAGAATCATCTCCTCGTCTTTTGTGCCGTTGCCTGCGGCAACAACCTTACCGTGCAAAGGCTTCTCTTTTGCAGTGTCAGGAATGATGATGCCACCAACCTTCTCCTCTGCTGGAGCCGGTTCAATTAAAACTCTGTCTGCTAATGGTTTGATATTCATAATCGTATTTTTTAAATTGTTTATACTGTTTTGTTACGCCAGCCCATTTGCCTGCGCCGGTGCCCACTCGTATTTATACGAAAAGTGTGCCAAAATATCACAAGCGACATTCTGACACACTTCCGAAATGACTATTTGTCATACACTATTCTCTCCTATTTCTCGTTCGCCATGCGCCACGCCGCAAGGAACGAAGCCCGCGTGATGTCGGCAAGCTTCGGATAGTTCACGGTCGGCGCCTCGTCGGTGGGATGGTTGTAATGTGGCTGGGCGTCAGTGTGATACCACACCACGGGCACTCCCTTCCGCGCGAACACTCCCTGGTCGCTGCCCCCAACGGGGTTGTCCCACGGCTTGTAGTTCGGGTTCAGCCTGAGCCCGTATGTCTTGATGTCAGCCTTCAGCCATTCGCCGTAGCGCGGACAGCTCTCGGTATAGAAATACACGAAATACGAAGGGTCGCCGGCGCGGTTGTTGCCGCCCACCATGTCGAAGTTCATATATGCCTTCAGCCGCTCCGGCTCACCGAAGTCCTCCACGAAATGGCGCGAGCCGAGCAGCCCGTACTCCTCGCCGTCCCAGAAGGCAAACACCACGTTGCGCTCCGGCTGCATGCCGCTCGCCGCAAAGGCTTTCATTATCTGCAGCACTGCACTCACGCCCGAGGCGTTGTCGTCGGCCCCGTTGTATATTTTGTCGCCTTCCAGCTCCGGGTCCATGCCCTCGTGGTCGAAATGCGCTCCCACCACTACGTATTCGTCGCTGCGTCTGCCCTGAATCATACCGAGCACGTTGGCGAGCTTCAGGCAGCAGTGCTCTCCCGTGCGCAACTTTGCCACGGAATCCTGCTCCACGAAGTATCTGGGCCGGCGGTGCAGACAGCTTGCCGCCACCGCATCGAACGGCTGCAGATATCCGCCGCCGGCATAGGGTTTCACTCCTGCCTGCCTCATCTGCGCCACTATATATTGCTGCGCTATCCTTGCGCCGCGCTTTCCTGCCTGCCGCCCTTCGAGCAGGTCGTCGGCAAGGAAATACACATGCCCACGCGCAGCATCTTCGCTTATCGTGGCAAGCGCCTGTTCCATTTTCTGCTTCTCTGCCTTCTGCTTCGCCTTATCGGCTGCTCCTGCCGGCAGGACGAATGCCACTGCCGCCACGACACTCACTATGGTTCTGAACACGAACATAATATCTGTATTCTGGTTATGTTTATAGATAGTATTGAAAAAAAATTCCCGACAAGCGCCTGCTTACCGGGAATAGATAGATATATCAAAAATATATTTGCTTTTTCGTTGATTACTCTGCTGCCGGAGCCTCCTCCACTGCAGGAGCTGCTACCTCTACGGGAGCTGCTTCCTCTGCCGGAGCCTCTACAGGCTGGTTCTCAGCCACAACCTTTACAGGAACCTCAACAACAACCTCCTTGTGGAAGTGTACAGCTGCGGTGTAATCGCCGAGTTTCTTTGCTTCGCGCATTGTGATGATCTTGCGGTCGATGTCGAAGCCCTTCTTCTTCAGCTCCTCAGCCACAATAGCTGCGTTCACTGAACCGTAGGTCACTCCGTTTGCAGAAACCTTCATCTCCACAACAATCTCCACGCCGTTCAGAGCCTCGCCCTTCTTCTGAGCCTCAGCCTTGATAGCCTCGAGCTTGCGTGCCTGCTGTCTGAGGTTCTCTGCGAGCACCTTCTTTGCAGACTCTGATGCGATAACGCCCTTGCCTGTCGGGATGAGATAGTTGCGTCCGTAGCCGGACTTCACGTTCACGATATCGTTCTTGTAACCCAAGCCGATAATATCTTCTTTCAGTATAATTTCCATTCTGTAATCCTCCTCTTAATTATTTCATCAAGTCAGTTACGTAAGGAAGCAGTGCAATCTGGCGAGCACGCTTTACAGCCTGTGCCACACGACGCTGATACTTCAGAGATG
>OQVS01000305.1_pt1 | contig 32524 bp, 32 predicted proteins | sample 1691601 | NCBI WGS metagenome assembly OQVS01 (sample SAMN03418268, study PRJEB22391) | human gut metagenome | biome: human-gut; feature: organic feature; material: feces | host: Homo sapiens | place: Tanzania | collected 2013-01 | reverse complement strand
GTATTCAGGCTGCGGATAAGGGCAACGATTCCCCGGCGCAGCATTATCTGGATGCTTTTGGCGGCGGTCATTACAAAAATATTCCTGAGCTGTTGGAAGAGCTGGTAACCAACGGACCTTTGGCGATTGACTGGCTGAGCAAGCTGGGCGTTATGTTCGACAAGGAGCAGGACGGCACTATGGTGACGACGCATGGCGGCGGCACGAGCCGTAAGCGTATGCATGCCTGCGCCGATTATACCGGTGCAGAGATTATGCGCGTGCTGCGCGACGAGGTGCAGAACCGTGGCATTCCAGTGCTGGAGTTTGCGCCTGCTGTTGAGCTGCTGCTGGATGAAGAGGGCAAAACTGCTGGTGCAGTGTTGTGGGATTTTGATGCGCAGGAGTACAAGGTTGTGCGTGCAAAATGCGTAATCATGGCTACTGGCGGCGCTGGTCGTCTGCATTATCAGGGCTTCCCGACATCGAACCATTACGGCGCGACTGCGGACGGTCTTGTTATGGCATATCGTGCCGGAGCACCACTGATTTATGCTGATGCTATCCAATATCATCCGACCGGTGTTGCTTATCCAGCGCAGATTTACGGTGCGTTGGTTACTGAGAAGGTGCGCTCTATTGGTGCGCAGCTCGTTAACAGCGAGGGCGAGATTTTTATGCATCCGCTGGAAACGCGTGATGTGGCGGCTGCGTCTATTATCCGCGAGTGTACGGCTCGGGGCAAGGGAGTGAAGGCGCTCGACGGCGTGGCGCTGTGGCTGGATACGCCGCTGATTGAAATGCTGCATGGCGAGGGCACGATTGCGAAGAGCATTCCGGGTATGCTGCGCATGTATGCGAAGTTTGGTATTGATTTGCGTAAGGAGCCGATTTTGATTTATCCGACGCTGCACTACCAAAACGGTGGCATCCTTATCGACAAGGATGCAGAGACCAAGCTGCCGGGCCTGTTCGTTGCAGGCGAGGCTGTGGGCGGCATTCATGGCACGAACCGTCTGATGGGCAACAGCCTGCTGGACATCATCGTCTTTGGCCGTATTGCCGGAACAAAGGCTGCCGCAGCAGCGAAGAGCGTTAAGCTGGGCAAGCTGAGCTTGGAGCATGTACGCCGTTATGCTGAAGAGGAAAAGGCGGCTGGCGTGCAGGGCGAGCTGTCGCCGAAGCTGCTGCCTGTTTATACACATGGCAGGGACGTAAGATAAAAGAGATATAGAAAATAAAAAACATACAACGGCAAACTTCACAGCTTGTTCGTTGTATGTTTTATTTTCTTATGATAAAATATTTTCTAGACGACCGTGTTGCAGGGTGGCATTGCCGAAATTCTCTAAGAGAATCGAGGTGATGTCTATGAGGAACTATGATTTCAAAGACCTGATGGCTTTTGGCATGTTCATTCTGGCATTGCTGACTTTTATCTTTCGGTACAGCAGATAGTCTAGACATAGAAAAACCGCCTCTGTAATTTGCAGCTACAAGGCGGTTTTTCAAACCAAATTTAAGCGGCAACCCACCTTGTGGGCGGTTGTCTTTCTGCTTATAATATAACACGAAGCGTGAATTTTTTCAAGGAAGTAGCTGTGAATTTTTTCGTTGTTTTTGACGTATGCGGAATGTGCGCCAGTTTTTTGTATGTGATATAATGGGAAGAAAACCGAAAGGAGCATTTCTATGCGAAAAATTTTAGCATTTTTTCTGGCGCTGCTTATCAGCGTCAGTGTAGTGGCAGGCTGCGGCAGCGATAAAGCACCTGCGAAGGATAATTCTGCGCAGGTGACGACGAGTGCGCAAAAGCCGAGCAAGCAGAATATTGATACCCGCGGCAATGACAAGAAGCTGAAAATCAGCGAGAGCGCAGCTTATACCGACAAGGAGCATGTCGCTGCCTATATCAACGAGTATAAGCATCTGCCGCACAACTATATCACAAAAAAAGAAGCCAAGAAGCTGGGCTGGCAGACTAAGGGCACCTTGGATAAGGTCGCTCCGGGCAAGTCTATCGGCGGCGACCGCTACGGCAACTACGAAAAGAAGCTGCCTGATAAAAATGGACGTAGCTGGAAGGAATGCGATATTGATTATGTCAAGGGGAACAGAAATTCTAAACGCATTGTGTTCTCGAATGACGGCTTGATTTATTATACAGGCGACCATTACAATAATTTTACACAGATGTATGGAAGGTAAGGGAAGAGCATGAAAACAATAACTTTGGACTTAGCGCATATGCAGAGCGTGCCTGCGCTGCATAATTATCTGCGCAGTGTGCTGGCTTTGCCGGTTTATTATGGAGCAAATCTTGATGCCTTATATGACTGCCTGACGGAGCTTGACGCGGTGACCGAGCTTGTTGTGCCTGCGGTAATCGCAGATGAGGCGCATTTGGGCTGGTATGGCGAGCAGCTTCTGCAGGTTTTGCAGGATGCTGCGGAGGCAAATGAAGCCTTGACGGTGACGATAAGATGACGAGGCGCCTATGCTGAAGAAAATTTTGCGAGGGCTGCTGCTGCCGCTCTGCCTGCTGTGCTTGTGGCAGATAGCGTGCAGCAGGCAGCTTTTTAGTCCGTATCTGCTGCCGCCGCCGGCGCAGGTGGCGCGTGAGGCGGTTGAGCTGCTGACGAGCGGCGTGCTGCTTACACATCTGGCGGTTAGCCTTAGGCGTGTCTTTCTTGGTTTCACGCTGTCGTGCGCTTTGGCGCTGCCGTTAGGAATTGTCTGTGGCCAGAGCCGCCGCTTTGACGAATATTGCTGGCTGCTGCTGGAGTTTTTGCGTCACGTGCCGCCGCTGGCTGCTGTGCCGCTGATTATTCTTTGGGCAGGCATCGGCGAGGCGTCTAAGCTGACAATTATTGTGCTGGCGTCGTTCTTCCCCATGTTTTTAAACACCTATAGCGGTGTGCATAATGTGGATAGGAAGCTGCTGGAGGTGGGCATAGCGCTGCATTTCAGCAAGTGGCAGGGCATACGTTATATCCGTCTGCCGGCGGCGCTGGAGGCGATTGCTGTCGGCATGCAGCTCGCCTTAGGCTATAGCTGGCGTGCGCTGATAGGCGCGGAGCTGATTGCGGCATCGGCAGGCATCGGCTATCTTATTCTTGATGCAGAGGAAATGTCGCGGCCGGATATCGTTTTGGTCGGTATGCTGGCGATTGGCATTGTGGGCACGGTGATAGATTATCTTTTCTTGCTTGTTCTGGACAGATTATTCCCGTGGCGGAGAAGATGACTAAGGAGGCGAAGAGCGTGGAGGCTGCACTTACAGCAGAAAATATTAGCAAAAGCTATGGCGAAAAGCAGGCGCTGCTGCCTACGAGCCTGAGCTTTGCTCAGCACAGCTTCACCTGCATCGTCGGACGCAGCGGCTGTGGCAAGACGACGCTGCTGCGCGTGCTGGGCGGCTTGGAGCAGACGGACAGCGGCTGCGTGCAGCTTGCGGACGGCTTGCGGCTGGCGCCTGTTTTTCAGGAGGCAAGGCTGATGCCGTGGCTGACGGTGGCGGAGAATATCACCTTGGCGGCGCGTGCAGACAAAGCGCTGGAGCCGAAGGTGCTGCCGCAGCTTTTGCAGCAGCTTGGTCTGGAGGGCTGCGAAAATTTATATCCGCACGAGCTGAGCGGCGGTATGGCACAGCGTACTGCGCTGGGACGTACGCTTTTTTATAATCCTGATGTAATTTTGATGGATGAGCCCTTTAGTGCGCTGGATTATTTTACGCGTCAGGGCTTGCAGCAGACACTGCTGGATTTATATAAAAAGCAGCGCAAAACAATAATTTTTGTTACGCATGATGTGGAGGAAGCCTTGCTTTTAGCAGACAGAATCCTTATAATGGATAGTGGCACTGTCAAAAATGATGTGCCTGTTTTGCTGCCCAAACCGCGGCAGGCAGCAGACAGCGATTTTCAATTGCTGCGGCAAAAAATATTGCAAGCACTGTAATTACAACTGTAAGAAACAGCTGCGGCTGCAGGTACGAAAGGAGTTCATAAGATATGAACAAAAAACTCATTGCCTTAGGCTTAAGTGTTTTAACAGCATTCACTCTGCTCACTGGCTGCGCAGGTGAAAAAAAGGAGGCGGCAGCGCCGCCGGTGAAGGATTTAAAGGTTACGTATGTTAAGTCGCCTTTGAACATCCCGAGTATTGTCGACAAAAATAACCAGACTCTGGTGAAGGAGTTTGACAAGGATAAGATTACCGTGACCTTCCCGGAAATCAACTCCGGCGCTAAGCAGACCGAAGCGCTTGCTTCCGGCAGCTTGGATGTGTGCAGTGCTTTAGGTGGCACGAGTGCGATTCTGGCAGCGTCTAATGGCGTCGATGTGAAGGTTGTAGGCATTTATAGCCGTGCGCCGAAGGCCTTCAACATTATGGTGAAGGACCCGGCGATTAAAACTGCGGCTGACCTGAAGGGCAAGAAGGTTGCCGGTCCGAAGGGCACGATTCTGCACCAGATTCTGGTGGCTGCACTGAATAAAGAGGGCTTGAAGCCTGACGCTGTAAACTTTGTTTCCTTGGGCATTCCGGCAAGCGTGAACGCGCTGATGAGCGGTGAAGCAGACGCAGCACTGGTTGCCGGTGCGGACGTTCTGCGTGCGCAAAAGGCTGGCGCCCGCGTGCTGTGCAACGGTGAAGGCCTTGTTGATGCAACGATTGTTATCGGTGTCAGCGGCAAGCTGCTGAAGGAGCATCCTGAGGTTGTGAAGAAATATCTTGCTATTCATCAGCAGAACATCGACTTCATGAATAAGGAGCAGGAGAAGGCCTTTGGCTTTACGGCGAAGGAAACCGGCCTGACGCTGGAAGAGGTAAAGATTATGGCTCCGTGGTATGATTTCAGCACGAAGATTACCGAAAAGGATATCAAGGACCTTGAGGAAACGCAGGACTTCCTGTTGCTCATGGGTATGCAGAAAAATAAAATTGATATCAAGAGCCTGCTGGCAGAAGTAAAATAACGGATATAAAAAAGGCTTGGAGAAAAGGTCGCGTGCCTAATCTCCAAGCCTTTCGTCTTATTTATTTACTTTGGCCATGAATTTTTTGTTGTCGATGATGAAGCGCTCGTGCGTGCCCTTGCCGATTGTGCCCTTGCTGTCTGCTGCGCTGACCTCGAAGGTGAGCTTGCGGCCATCGATGGCGATGAGCTTGGCAGTGGCGGTGACGGTATCGTTCATTGCCGTAGCGCGGTTATGCGTGATGCTCAGGCTGATGCCGACGGTGCCGGCGCCCTCGTCCAGATGTGTGTTGACAGCTGCGCAGGCAGCCTCTTCCATGAGAGCGCACATTGCAGGCGTAGCGAAAACTGCGAGCGAGCCGCTTTTCATGGTTGCAGCAATGTTGGCTGCGGTTACGGTGGTGGTGGCAGTGCCGATAAGATTAGTTGCTAATGTAGACATGTATATACCTTCTTTCGTGATTGCGATTGTTGGGGATTTCCCTTCTATATCATAAAATATTCTGCAGGAGATGACAAGAGAAAAATTTTTGCTGCGCATATTATGTTGCATTCCTTACAATTTACATATTTGCCCGAGTCTTTCGCAGGATTTACTTACACGGCTGGCGAATTATATGTTATAATAAGCTGCAAGAAGATTCATGGAGGTGTTATTCATGGCTTTGGAATTTAAGAAAACTACCTTCTTAAAGGTATATACTGGTGAAGATGTATTATTTGAGGATGTTCCGCTGTATAAAGCGATTCTGCGTGAAGCGCGCAGACTTGGCTTGGCCGGAGGCACTGTAAGCCGTGGCATTGAAGGCTACGCAGCTAATCTGCGTGGCGTGGGGCGTGCAGTCAACACTTTAATCAGCGGCAACGCCAACTATCCGATTATTGTCGAGATTGTTGATGAGCGTGAAAACATCGAAAAGATTTTGCCGTTTCTGGAGAAAAACGCTACGCATGCGCTGGTGCTCGTAGAGGAAGCAACGTATATGGTGACTGACTATATGCGTGAGCAGGGCTATAAGGGATTCCGCAGCATTGAGAACAAGGGCGTTGTTCCCAGCTATATCAAGAAACAGCTGAATGACTAATGCATATCCGAATATAACCGCAGTTGATGCCTGAGCTGCGGTTTTTTCTTGCGACAGCATGCTTATTCCTTAGGGAAGATTTGAGAGGAGAATTTTTATGTACGATGTAGCGATTATTGGCGGCGGCCCGGCAGCGATTTTTGCGGCCTATGAGTTTGTGCTGAAATATCCGCAGCTGAAGGTTGTGATGCTGGAGGCCGGCAATGCAATTGAAAAGCGCTTCTGCCCGCTGGCGGCGAAGAAGGTTGACCACTGCATCAACTGCAATCCGTGCAGCATTATGCGCGGCTTTGGCGGCGCCGGTGCTTTTTCTGACGGCAAGTATAATTTTACGACGGAGTTTGGCGGCTGGCTGAACGAGTATCTGCCGGAGGATAAGGTTATTGAGCTGATTGATTATGTCGATGAGCTGAACTGCCGTCATGGTGCTCCCGGCGAATATTTCACTACGAAGAACAGCAAGATTGGTATCCAGGCGCTGAAATATGACCTGCATCTGCTGAACGCCAAGGTGCGCCATCTGGGTACAGAAAATAATCTGATTATCATGGAGAATATTCATAAGTTTTTGCAGGACAAGATTGAAATCCGCTGCAATACTGCTGTTGAAGAAATCTGCCGCCAGGAGGACGGCTCTTTCCGTCTGGAGCTGGACAAGGGCGCGAGTCTTGAGTGCAGCTATCTGATTTCTGCGCCGGGACGTGCCGGTGCAGAATGGTATACGGAGCAGTGCCGCAAGATGGGCCTTGATTTTATCAATAATCAGGTGGACATCGGCGTGCGTGTGGAGGTGCCTGCCGAGGTCTTCAAGCATATTACGGATGAGGTTTACGAAGCAAAAATTTTGTACCGCACACAGCTGTATAATGATGTGGTGCGTACCTTCTGCATGAATCCGTATGGCTATGTTGTGGCAGAAAATACGGACGGCATTATCACCGTTAATGGTCACAGCTTCCGCGACCCGAAGCTGCACAGCAAGAATACGAACTTTGCGCTGCTCGTCAGCAGCAAGTTCACCGAGCCGTTCCATGAGCCGCTGCAATATGGCAAGCGCATTGCTTCGTTCTCCAATATGCTTGGCGGCGGCGTACTCGTGCAGCGCTTTGGCGATTTGGTCAAGGGCCGCCGCACGAATGAGAAGCGCATGCTCAAGAGCTTCTGCAAGCCGACGCTGTCGGCAACGCCGGGAGATTTAAGCTTGGTCTTGCCTAAACGCCATTTAGATGATATCATTGAAATGATTTACGCACTCGATAAGATTGCTCCCGGTATGGCGAATGCTGATACGCTGTTGTATGGCGTTGAGGTGAAGTTCTACAGCGCACGCCTTGAGCTGGACAGCAATCTGGAAACGAAGGTGCCGAATATGTTTGCTGTTGGCGATGGCGCAGGCATTACGCGTGGCTTGTCGCAGGCCAGCGCCAGCGGTGTCTGGGCAGCGCGTGTCATTGGCAGGCGTGCTACAGAAAATAAATAAGGAGGGAGTTCGTTAGATGAACTTTGAGTTTTTCGCGTTTTTAGTATTTATGTCCTTTGTATCCTTTGCCGTAGCTTTTCTGGCTTATGGCATGGTGGTACGCTTTATGGGCAAGGAGGGCATGTTTGCCCGCATGAGCCAGATTCTGCTGGTGCCTGCCTGCATCGTTATCTTTGACTTTATTACGATTGCTTCCGGCGAGTACCGCTATATGGTAGGCAGCGTACCGCTGATTTTGATTGCTGCTGTAGCTATTTATTATCGCTTCGTTAAGGGCGAAAACTTTGCTGCGCAGGAGGAGAAGAGCCCGCTGGAGATGGCTAGACTGGCAGATGAGCCGAAAAAATTCAGCAAAAAATCTGCGCGTATTCACGAAAGAAGAAAAAATCGCGGTCGCGCATAATTTTAGCAGGAGTTTTCCCTATAATGCAGAATAGATATAGTAAAGAAGTATTGTTCTTCTGAACTAAAAAATATCAAGCAATATTTGCTGTGGAGGTGCTTCATAATGTTTAAAAAAATTCTTGTTCCTGTTGATGGCAGCGAAGGCTCCTGGAGAGCGCTGAATAGCGCTGTTGAAATTGGTGAAAAATTTGGCAGCGAGCTGGAAGTAGTAAATGTTATCCAACCGTACAACAATGCAGCTCTTTTGGCTGTTCCCCTTGACCATGCAACTGTAAGTCAAGGCAACAGTGAGCTGGAAAAAATTGGTGATAAGGTTCTGGAAATGGCACAGGAAAGACTGGCTAATTATGCAGGCAAGACTCAGTTCCACCTGGAGGTTGGTCATCCGTCCGAGCGCATTATTGCTTTGAGCAAAAAATTAGAGGCAGACGCTATTGTTATCGGCAGCCGTGGCCTTTCCGGTATTGCTGAATTCTTCCTTGGCAGCGTAAGCTCCAAGGTTTCTCAGTACGCAAATGTACCTGTTCTGATTATCAAATAAAATGCTGCGGCACATACTGGTACCGATTGACGGTACAGATTACTCCTGGAGAGCGCTGGAATATGCCTGCGAGCTTGTCAGCTATACGCGTGGCAGCCTGGTAATTATGACGGTGGTTTCCGGCAAACGATTTCAGCCTGTTATGGAAGTAGATGGCGACTGTCTGCGTGCTCAGATTGGTGATGAGCTGCTGGAGGCAGCTTATATGATGCTCAGTGGCAAAAACATTGACTGCACCTATCTGTTGGAGAATGACAACAATATTGCCGAAAGCATTCTGCGTGCTGCGAGCGAGCAGCGCTGCGACGGCATAGTTTTGGGCAGCAGAGGCATGGGCGTTCTGGAGGGCCTGTTCCGTAGCAGTGTCAGTCAGACGGTAGTAGAAAATGCGACCGTTCCTGTTACGATTATTAAGTAAGCATATAAAAAACGAGTACGATAAATCTTTGTCGTACTCGCTTTTTTTATGCTCAGATTTTGCTTTGGCTGATGAAGCTCAAGAATTCCTTGACGTAGCTGGGCAGCAGATAATTTTGGCGGTAGATGAGATATAGGCTGCGCTCGGAGAAATCCTGCGGCAGCTCGAAGGCTAGCAGGCGTTTTTCCTGCAAAAAGTTGTGCGCTGCCTTTTCTGAGATAATGGAAATGCCCATGCCGCTGGCGACGAGGTTCTTGATAGCCTCCTGGTCATTGACGCGGGCGATGATTTGCAGCTCGTCCTCAGCGATACCGCTGTGAGCAAGAAAGTTGTCCGCCATTTTTTTGCTGCCGCTGCCCTTTTCACGCAGGATGAGCGGCTCGCGCAGCAGCTCTGTGAGCGCGACTTCCTTTTGCTGTTTGTAGCGCAGAAAATGCTCATTGACAGGGGTGATGAGCACCATACGGTCTTTACAGAAGGGCTGGCAGCAGAAGTCGCTGTCCTCGCAGCTCATGCCGATAAAGCCGAGGTTGAAGAGACCGTCCTTGAGGCCGCTGATGATGCCCTGGCTATCGCTTTGGTGAATAATAAAATAAATATCCGGATGCAGTTTGCCGAAGTCGGCCAGAAGCTTGGGCAGGATATAGGCCGAGGGAATGGTGGAGGCACCGAGGTGAATGATGCGCTGGCTTTCGATGGAGCAGGCCTGCAGCATGCGCTCCTTGAGCTCGAGAATATTTTTGGCATATTCATAGAGCTCGCGTCCCTTGGGCGTTATTTGCAGGCTTTTGGTTGTGCGCAGAATAAGCTTGGTGTTGAGCGCAGTTTCCAGCTGACGGATGTGCGTGCTGATGGTGGACTGCGAGATAAAAAGCTTGCCGGCGGCCTGCGTAAAGCTTTCCTCCTGCACGACGGTGACGAAGCTTTGCAGCTGCTTAAAGTCCATGGCTGAGCACCTCGCTTAAGGCGTGCAGGGCCGCGCTGACCTCGGTGGCAGTGTTGTGCCAGCCGAAGGAGAAGCGCAGGGTGCCGGTAGGATACGTTCCGAGCGTTTTGTGGGCGTGTGGGGCGCAGTGCAGGCCGACGCGCGTGGCGATGGCGTACTTATCTGCAAGGACGAAGGCCAGCTCTGCGATGTCCATTTTCTCCGTGGCGATAGACACGACGCCGAGCCTTTCGTTGCAGTTCTTTTTGCCGACGATGCGCAGCAGCCCTTGCGCTTCAAGCTGGCGCAGTCCGTCTAAAAACTGCTGCGTCAGCGTGAGCTCGTGCGTGCGGATTTTGTCTATGCCCTGCTGCTTGAGCCAGATGAGCGCTGCCTGCAGACCGGCGATACCGGGCAGATTAAGCGTGCCTGCTTCAAATTTGTCTGGCAGGAAGCGCGGCGTGCGCTCGGTGTGGCTGAGGCTGCCGGTGCCGCCGACGATGAGCGGCGAGATTTCGTCGATAATATTTTCGCGCAGCAGCAGGCCGCCGATGCCCTGCGGCGCCAGCAGGCCTTTATGCCCGGTGAAGGCGAGCGCGTCGATGTGCAGCTCCTGCATGTTGAGTTGGAGGATGCCAGCGCTTTGCGCACTGTCGACGATGAAGCGCAGGCCGTGCTTTTGGCAGAAGCTGCCGACCTTTGCGAGAGGCTGCACTGTGCCGCAGACATTGCTGGCGTGCGTCATGATGATGGACCTGGTGTTGGGGCGCACAAGCTGCGGAAGCGCATCCAGGAGCAGTGTGCCCTCCGTATCGCAGGGGATGCGGCTGAAGGTGATGGCGTCAGCAGGCGCGTTGTCAGTCGTGAGCTCTGTGCCGATTTGCTGGAGCGGACGCATGACGGCGTTATGCTCCATAGCGGAAACAAGCACATGGTCGCCGCTGCGCAGCAGTCCCTTGATGATGATGTTCAGACTTTCAGTGACATTCTTCGTAAAAATTACATTTTTACTGTCCTCTGCGCCGAAAAAATCGCAGAGCAGCTCACGCGTCGTGTAGACTAGGCTTTCGCTGCTGGTGGCGCAGGTGCCGCGGCTGATGTTGGTGCCTGCGTGTGTGATATATTGGTAAACGGCGTCAGCAACCACCTGCGGCTTGGGAAAGGTGGTGCTGGCATTGTCGAGATAAATTTGCTGCATAAGCTTATCCTCCTGTGTTACGGATATTTTATCATACTTTTATCGCAAAAGCTAATAAATCAATCTGCTTTATCTATAAATGATATTGGAAGAAGCGCGAGCGCTGTGATATACTTCTTGTAGATAAAATATTCGAGGAGGCTTTTTATGAAGAATGAACAAGTAACGATTGTGGCAACAGGTGCAGTTATCGGCCTGCTGGCAGCAATTCTGGTATTTTTTGGCAATCCGGCGAACATGGGCCTGTGTATTGCCTGCTTTTTGCGTGATACTGCAGGTGGTCTGGGCCTGCACGCAGCGAAGGCTGTGCAGTATATACGTCCGGAAATCAGCGGTCTGGTGCTGGGCGCTCTTGCTGCTGCTTATCTGCATGGCGAGTTTGCGCCGAAGGGCGGCAGTTCTCCGCTGACACGTTTTGTGCTGGGCTTTTTTGCGATGATTGGCTGTCTGATGTTTTTGGGCTGCCCGTTCAGAATGCTGCTGCGTATCGCCGGTGGTGATTTGAACGCTATAGTTGGTCTTGTAGGCTTTGCGGCTGGCATTTATGCCGGAATTTTCTTCCTGAACCGTGGCTACAGCCTGAAGCGTACCTATAAAATGACGGCGGCTGAGGGCAGCATGATGTCTGTGATTGCCGTTGTGCTTCTGGTGCTGCTCGTTGCTGCACCGGCCTTCATTCACTTTACGAAGGCTGGCGGCGGTCCCGGCGCTAAGCATGCAGCTGTGGCTGTGAGCCTGGGTGCTGCTTTGGTAGTCGGTTATCTTACGCAACGTACACGCTTCTGCATGATTGCCGGTCTGCGTGACTTTGTGCTCTTTAGAGAAACAAAAATGCTGTGGGGCTTTGTGGCTGTTGTTGCGGCCGCCGCTGCTACGAATATTGTGCTGGCCTCTGTAACCGGCGGCGCCTTCTTCAAGCTTGGCTTTGCTGCGCAGCCGATTGCGCATACTGATGCATTGTGGAACGTGCTGGGCCTCTTTTTGGCAGGCTTTGCCTGCGTGCTGCTGGGCGGCTGCCCGATGCGTCAGCTGGTGCTGTCCGGCGAGGGCAACTCTGACAGTGCAGTAACGCTGCTTGGCTTTATCGTGGGTGCTGCCTTTGCGCATAACTTTGGCCTGGCCTCCAGCGGCAACGGCCCGACTGCTAACGGCCAGATTGCTGTTGTTATCGGCATTGCTGTGGTTACAGCGATTGCTTATCTGAATACGTATAAAAAGTGAGGAGAACGCTATGAAAACTATTGATGCAAGAGGTCTTTCCTGTCCTGAGCCGGTTATTTTGACGCGTCAGGCAATGATGAGCGGCGAGGCTGCCTATGAGGTGCTCGTGGATAATAACACTTCTAAGGAAAATGTGACGCGCTATGCACAGCATCAGGGCTACAAGGTTGCGGTGACAGAGGCAAACGGCGAGTTTACTCTTTCTTTGAGCAAATGAGGCAGTATATTGCTACGTTTTTTTCGCATTTTGGTGCGGTACGCTTCCAGCATCTTTGCGTGGAGCGAGGCTGGCAGGCGCAGCTGCGGCCTGTGCCGCGCAGCCTGAGCAGCAGCTGCGGCACCTGTGTGTTTTTTCAGGCTGTGGCGCTGGAGAATGCAGAGTCCTTGCAGACACCGGAGCTGGAGCAGCTGGTGCTTCAGTGCGGCGATAGCTATGAGGTTGTGTATACTGCTGCTGAATAAGCGGAGGTTGAAGCTATGGAAAATGAAGTAAAGCTGACGAAGCTGGCAAGCTGTGCAGGCTGTGGCGCCAAGGTGGGCGCAGGCACGCTGTGCAATTTGCTGGAGGGCTTTCAGACGCATTATGACGAGAGGCTTTTGGTCGGCTATGACAAGAGCGACGATGCCAGCGTTTATCAGGTGAGTGAGGAGCTGGCGATTGTGCAGACGACGGATTTTTTTCCGCCGATTGTGGATGACCCGTTTATGTACGGCCAGATTGCAGCGACGAATGCCCTGAGCGATGTGTATGCGATGGGCGGTGCGCCGCGCCTGGCGCTGAACATCATGTGTATTCCTGAGAAGATGGATAAGGATACGGTGCAGGAGATTTTGCGCGGCGGCTATGCCAAGGCCTATGAGGCTGGCGCGATTATCACCGGCGGCCATACGATTCATGGAGCGGAGCCGATTTATGGCCTCGCGGTGACCGGCTTTGTGCAGCCTGATAAGGTGTGGACGAACAGCGGTGCGCGTGCGGGCGACGTTCTTATTTTGACGAAGCCGTTGGGTGTAGGCATTCTCACGACGGCGGCGAAGGCTGAGCTGGTGGAGCAGACGCTGCTCGACAAGCTTTATGTGCAGATGAGTACGCTCAATAAGTACGCGCATGATGTGCTTGTGAACTACAGCGTGCACGCCTGCACTGACGTGACAGGCTTTGCCCTTTTGGGACACAGCCTGGAGATGGCGCAGGGCAGCGGCGTGACGGTGCATATAAGGGTGCAGGATGTGCCCTATCACCAGGAGGCCTATGAGATGGCCGAGATGGGCTTCATCCCTGCTGGTGCGTATCGCAACCGTGATTTTGCAGAGGCCAGCGTCAAGGTCGTAGGCGACGTTGCGCGTGCGCTGCAGGATATCTGCTACGACCCGCAGACGAGCGGCGGCCTTTTGTGTGCTATCCCCGAAGCGGAGGCTGCAGCCTGCTTAGCAGAGCTGCGGGCGGTGGCGGACGCTGCTGTTATCGGCTATGTGACGGAGCAGCTGGAGCAGCCGATTTATCTTGAAGCATAAGCTTATTTTGGGCGCACAGCATTTTTGCTGGTGCGCCTTTTGTCTTATAGCGAGAGCGTAATTTTCACATTTTCTTTGCAAGAAATATGCTGTATACTTTTAGCTTACGTTTTACAAAAGGCTGTAAATAGTGTATACTAATTGTGCAAGCATTTTACGTTTGCTGCTTTTGATTTGGTCAAAGAAATTTGCAATACTTTTTAGAAAGAAGGGAATCCGATGGTAAAAATGAAAACTATGGACGGCAACACAGCTGCTGCGTATATTTCTTACGCTTTCACTGATGTAGCTGCAATTTATCCTATTACCCCGTCTTCTCCGATGGCTGAGGTTGTTGACGAATGGGCTGCCCAAGGTAAAAAGAATATCTTTGGACAGACAGTAAAGCTGATGGAAATGCAGTCTGAGGCTGGTGCCTCCGGCGCAGTTCACGGCTCTCTGCAGGCAGGTGCGCTGACTACTACTTATACCGCATCTCAAGGCCTGCTCTTGATGATTCCTAATATGTATAAAATGGCCGGCGAGCTGCTGCCTGCTGTATTCCACGTTTCTGCACGTGCGCTGGCAACAAGCTCTCTGTCTATCTTTGGTGACCACCAGGACGTTATGGCTGCACGTCAGACTGGCTTTGCTCTGCTGGCTGAGGGCAGCGTACAGGAGGTTATGGACCTGGCAGGCGTAGCACATCTGAGTGCTATCAAAGGCCGCGTTCCGTTCCTGAACTTCTTCGACGGCTTCCGTACCTCTCACGAAATCCAAAAGATTGAGGTTATGGATTATGCTAATCTGGAAAAGCTGCTCGATAAGGACGCAGTAGATGCCTTCCGTAAACGTGGCCTGAATCCGGATAATCCTGTTATCCGCGGCACTGCACAAAATCCGGATATTTACTTCCAGACTCGCGAGGCTGTTAACACCTATTATAATGCTCTGCCGGAAATCGTAGAGAATTACATGGGCGAAATCAGCAAGCTGACCGGTCGTGAATATCACCTGTTCAACTATTATGGCGCAGAGGACGCAGAGGATATCATCATCGTCATGGGCTCTGCTTCTGAAACCGTCCGCACTGTTGTTGAAAAGCTCAACGCTGAAGGCAGAAAGGTTGGCGTGCTCGTAGTTCACCTGTACCGTCCGTTCAGCATCGAGCATTTCATGGGTGCAATTCCGCAAAGCGTAAAACGTATCGCTGTGCTGGACCGCACCAAAGAGCCGGGCGCTTTTGGCGAACCGCTGTATCTTGATGTACGCGCTGCCTTCTATGCAAGCGACCGCAAGCCGATGATTATCGGCGGCCGTTATGGCTTGGGCTCCAAGGATTTGCTGCCTGGCGATATCGTAGCTGTTTTCGACAATCTGGCAAGCGCAGAGCCGAAAAACAACTTCACCATCAGCATCACTGATGACGTAACCAACACCTCTTTGCCTTGCGTTGCAGGCATTGATGTAACTCCGGCCGGCACCAAGGGCTGCAAGTTCTGGGGCCTGGGCAGCGATGGTACTGTTGGCGCTAACAAGAGCGCTATCAAAATAATCGGTGACTACACGGATATGTATGCGCAAGGCTACTTCTCCTATGATAGTAAAAAATCCGGCGGCGTAACCGTTTCCCATCTGCGTTTCGGTCATACCCCGATTATGGCACCGTACCTGATTGATGCTGCTGATTTCGTGGCTGTACACAATCAGTCCTATGTTCATAAATATGATGTAACCGCTGGTCTGAAAAAAGGCGGCACCTTCCTGCTGAACTGCAACTGGAAGCCTGAAGAGCTCGACGCTCAGCTGCCTGGTCAGCTCAAACGCTATATCGCAAAGAACGATATTAAATTCTACATCATTGATGCTGTAAAGATTGCTCAGGAAATTGGTCTGGGCGGCCGCATCAATATGATTATGCAGTCTGCATTCTTCAAGCTGGCTGATATTATTCCTCTGGCAGATGCTGTTAAATACCTGAAGGATGCTGTTGAGCATTCCTATGGCAAGAAGGGCCAGAACATTGTCGACATGAACAATGCTGCTATCGACAAGGGCATCGACGCCATTGTAGCTGTTGAGGTTCCGGCAGGCTGGGCTGAGGCTGGCGACACTGCTGCTGAAGCTGCAACCGGCAACGAATTTGTTGACAAGCTGCTCGTACCGATGAACAAGCTCGAGGGCGACAAGCTGCCTGTAAGTGCCTTCACCGATTATGCAGACGGCACCTTCCCGAGCGGCACTGCTGCTTACGAAAAACGTGGCATCGCTATCGACGTACCGGAATGGCAGATGGATACCTGTATCCAATGTAACCAGTGCGCCTTTGTCTGCCCGCATGCTGCTATCCGTCCGGTACTCATGACCGAGGAAGAGGCTGCTAAGGCTCCGGCAACTCTGCCGAGCAAGCCTGCTATCGGTGCGAAGGGCCTGCTGTTCAGCATGAGCATCTCTCCGCTGGATTGCACCGGCTGCGGCAACTGTGCTCAGGTTTGCCCGGCTCCGAAGGGCAAGGCTCTCGTTATGAAGCCGCTCGATACTCAGCTGGATAAAGCTGCTGCATGGGAATACAGCCAGAAGGAGGTTGCTCCGAAGGCAAATCCGCTCAACAAGAAGACCATGAAGGGTATTCAGTTCGAACAGCCGCTGCTTGAGTTCAGCGGTGCGTGCGCAGGCTGCGGCGAAACTCCGTATGCTAAGCTCGTAACCCAACTGGTTGGCGACCGTATGATGATTGCCAATGCAACCGGCTGTACCTCTATCTGGGGTGCATCCGCTCCGTCCATGCCGTACACCAAAAACTGCCAAGGTCATGGTCCGAGCTGGGCAAACTCCCTGTTCGAGGATAATGCTGAATATGGTCTGGGTATGTTCCTGGGCGTTAAGCAATCCCGTGAGCGCGTAGAGGACATGGTAAAGGCTATGCTGGAGGGCGAGCTGCCTGAGGATCTCAAGGCTGCGCTGACCGATTGGCTGGAGCATGTCAGCGACAGCGAAGGCACCCGTGAGCGTGCTGATGCACTGACTGCTGCTTTGGAAAAATATAAAGACAACTGCGATAAATGCGCTGCTCTGTATGACGAGAAGCAATTCTTCGTTAAACGCAGCCACTGGATCTTCGGCGGTGACGGCTGGGCTTATGATATCGGCTACGGCGGTCTGGACCATGTACTGGCATCCGGCGAGAATGTCAACGTTATGGTCTTCGATACCGAGGTATATTCCAACACCGGCGGCCAATCCTCTAAATCTACTCCGACTGCGGCAATCGCTAAATTTGCTGCCAGCGGCAAAAAGACGAAGAAAAAGGACCTGGGCATGATGGCTATGAGCTATGGCTATGTATATGTTGCACAGGTTGCTATGGGCGCAGACAAGAACCAGACGCTGAAGGCTATTGCTGAAGCAGAGGCATATGACGGTCCGTCCCTGATTATCGCTTATGCACCTTGCATCAACCACGGCCTGAAGGTTGGTATGGGCTGCAGCCAGCTCGAGGAAAAACGTGCTGTAGACTGCGGCTACTGGGCAACCTATCGCTTTAATCCTGAGCTGAAGGAGCAAGGCAAGAATCCGTTCATTCTGGACAGCAAAGAGCCGACTGCAAACTTCCGTGACTTCCTCATGGGCGAGGTTCGTTTCAGCTCCCTGCAGAAGATGTTCCCGGATACTGCTGAAGCACTGTTTGAAAAGACCGAGAAGGACGCTAAGACTCGTCTGGACGGCTACAAAAAGCTGGCAGGTCAGGAATAAGACTTTCGCTTAACAAAAAAATAAGCCGTGCCGCGTAAGCGGTACGGTAAAAAGAAAACTCTCTACGATGCTCTGCGCAAGCAGGGCGAGTAGAGAGTTTTTGTATGCTGTTTAAAATTATCTTACCAGCGCAGCGAGAGCCTCTTTATCATGCAGGCCGACTGCAGATTTTACGAGCTTGCCGCCTTTGAAAACGAGCAGGCTGGGGATGCTCATGATGCTGAATTTTTCTGCCAGCTCCGGGTTTTCGTCAACGTCGCATTTAGCAACCTTGATGTCGCTATGCTCGCCGGCGAAGGCCTCCAGAATCGGTGCCTGCATACGGCAGGGGCCGCACCATTGTGCCCAAAAGTCTACGAGAACAGTGCCTTGTGCCTGCTCTACCTCTGCTTGAAAATTTTCTTTGGTAATTGCTAACATAGTATATCACTCCTTGTCGTTCGCTTAAAAAACTTATTTGTTTCTAATAAAATTCAATGCCGCAAGACCAGCCTGCGCGCCCTCGTGTACGGCCTTGGATACCTGCAGCAGTCCGCCTGTGCAGTCGCCGGCAGCAAAGAGGCCGGGAATATTGGTCTTGCCGTCTGCGTCAATTTTGATGAAGCGGCCATTCGTCTGTGCACCGAGCTTGCGGGCGATGTCTGTGCTGTCCGCTGTGCCCATGGCGATAAAGAGGCCGTCGACCTCCAGCGTGCTGCCATCGTCAAAGCTGATGCTGGTGAGCCTGCTGTCGCCGTTGAGCTGCACGAGCTTGGCCTCTTTCACTTCAAAGCCTGCGCTTTGCGCGGCTTCGCCGCTCTGACCGTTGGTGAGAATGGTTACGCTCTGCGCCAGATGTCGCAGGTAAGCTGCTTCATGCAGGGCGTAGGCACCGCTGCCGAGGACGGCAACCTGCTTTTTGCGGAAGAAGAAGCCGTCGCAGACAGCGCAGTAGCTGATGCCCTTGCCCTCGAGCTGCACGAGTCCGGGCAGGTTGAGCGTGATGTTCTTCGTGCCGGTGGCGAGGATGAGGGCAGGTGCGCTGAGCTGCTCTGCCGTTGTTTTCAGGCTGAGCGTGAAGCTGTCTGTGTATTCCACGCTGAGCACCTCGTCCTGCCTGATGCTTACGCCTAAGGCCTCGGCCTGCTCTAAGCCGGCGGCGTAAAGTCTGGCGCCGCTGGCGGCAATGCCGTAATAATTGTCGATTTTATGCGCTCTGGCTAAAGCGCCCGGTCCGTTTTCTATAATCGTTGTGCGCACTCCGGCGCGTGCGAGATAGAGTGCCGCGCTTACGCCGGCCGGACCGCCGCCGATGATAATGACCTGAGCGTTATTTTGCTCTGTCATAGGCACACCCCCTTAGATACTTATTATAATTCTATTATAAACTAATTAAGAATTATTTTCTGCGAAATAATAGTGAAACTATTTCGTCGTCTTTGCTTTAGCAGGCTGCTCGACCTTTTCGTGCAGCTCGTTTTCAAAATAGACGCTTGTGCTGGGGAAGGCGCAGCTTACGCCGACCTCTTCGAGCAGCTCCAGCGTGTGCAGGTTGATTTCCTGCATGATGTTGAGATATTCAATATGCTTGCCTGTTTTGGCGTAGCAGACAACGCGCACATCAAGGCTGCTGCTGTTGTAGGTGAGGAAGTGGACGCGCACATCCTTTTCGTCAATGATGGTGAGGTCCTCCAGATAGCTTTTCAGCTTGAAGATAAATTCCTCAAGCTGGGCAGCGGTGGTGCCGTAGGTCAGGCCCAGCGTAAAGTCAATGCGGCGGCGTTCGCGTAGCGTGTAGTTGGTAATCGGCGTATTGCTGAGCAGGGAGTTCGGAATATAAACGAGCTCCTGCGGAAAGGTGCGGATACAGGTGCTGCGGAAGGAAACGCTTTCGACGATGCCTTCGATGCCGTTGGCTTTAATCCAGTCGCCGATTTTAAAGGGCTTGTCGAGCAGGATAATCATACTGCCGAAAACATTGGCCAACGCATCCTTGGCTGCAAATGCAACAGCCAAAGAGCCGATACTGAGGGAGGCAATGAAGGCGCTGATGTCGTAGTTCCATTCGCGGGCCACAGTTACAAAGGCCAGCATGATGATAATCATGCGGAAAATGGTCGCGAGGATGTTGGCGATGGCTTCATCGGTCTGGATGCCAAATCTTTCCAGCAAATCGAAGAACACGCCATGCGTCGTATCAATGAGGTTATACAGGCCCCAGAAAAAGTTGGTGACAATCATCGTGCGCAGGATGCGGTCAGTGAAGCTTACATCGTGCATGGATGCCATCGGCGACAGGTTGATGGCTGCATAGAACGCAATAATAAAGAGCGCAATATTGATTGGTGTTTCGAAGGCGTTGAGAAAATCCTCGCCATAGCTGAAGGACACCTTGTCGTTCAGACGGCGCAAAAGACGGATAACAAAGTTTTTGTAAATATAGCGGATAATAGTGAAGAAGCAGAAGGCACCAATGGATTGGTACCAGGGCTGCAGTGTTGTGAGAATGTCGTTCACAATAGACCTCCTTAGGAAATAATATCTGTCTTGTAATTTTAACATTTTATGGCATATCGCACAACGATTTTACACATATTTCTAATTCTCGTGACAGATTGGTGACGAATGCTGCACAGCGCTGTGGTATAATTAAACCAACATATATCCGGGGAGGATTAATATGGAATTTTTAGTTGAACGGACAATAGCAATTTTGGTGGCGGTCGGCGGACCGCTGCTTACTATATTCGATTTGCCTGGCAATACGCTGATGCTACTGACGGCGTTCGTTTTTGCTTTTTTTGATGAAGCAATTTATTTTAACGGCAGGCTGCTTTCGGCGATGGTGCTGATTTATGCCGTGGGTGAATGCTGGGAGTTCTGCGTAAGCCTTTTTGGCATCAAGCGCAAGAAGGTTTCCTGGTTTGCCGTGCTGTTTATCGGCGCGGGCGGCTTTATCGGTACGCTTTTGGGCACGCTGATTTTCCCTATTCTCGGCTCGCTGATTGGCGGTATGATGGGCGCGTTTGTTACGGCGTTTGCCTACGAGCTGCTGCATACAGGCTTGTCGCGGAACGCTTGGGAGCTGGCCTGGGCGGCGGCAAAAATGCGCTTTATGGCGATTATCGGCAAGCTGGTCGCAGGCATTGCACTGGCGGCTCTGCTGGTTAAGCAGGTTGTTTTTTTGTAAGCTGAAGGCCTATAGTGGCAGGCAGCTGAATTTTATTATATAATGAGGTGTAACTATGGAATTTACTTTTGCGCACAACAACTTTAACGTACTGGATTTGGAGAAAAGCCTGAAATTTTATGAGAAGGCTCTTGGCCTTGTGGAGCATCACCGTAAGGTAGCCGACGATGGCAGCTTTATTCTTGTTTATCTTACGGACGGCAAAACGCCGCATCTGCTGGAGCTGACCTGGCTGCGTGACCGCAAGGAGCCGTACAATCTGGGCGAGAATGAGTTCCATATTGCTTTTGTGGTCGATGATTATGAGGCTGCTCATGCTAAGCACAAGGAGATGGGCTGCATCTGCTATGAGAATGAGGCAATGGGAATTTATTTCATCATTGACCCGGATAATTATTGGCTGGAAATTGTACCGAAAAGCTGACACCTTCTGACGCAGATTTGACGTATGTTATATAATGTTGTTAAGGAGCAGGTATAATGAACTTAAAGAATTATACAGTCGTGGCGACAGGCAAAATCCGTCCCTGCGCTTACGAAAAGCTGAAAAATATGGTGAACCTGCTAGATTGGCAGCAGGGCGGCCGCATGCCGAAGGAGGAGCTGGAGGCAAGGCTGGCGCAGGCGGACGCGGTTTATTCCGCCGGCAACGTGCGCTTTACGCAGGAGCTTTTGGCAAAGGCGCCGAAGCTTAAGGTTGTGGCGCAGGCAATGGTCGGCTATGACAATGTGGATTTGGCGGCAATGGCAGAGAGAAACGTGCTGCTGGGCAATACGCCGGGCGTGCTTGTCGATGCTGTGGCAGATTTGGCCTACGGCCTGCTGCTCGATAGTGCACGACGCATTACGCAGGGCGACGCTCATGTTAAGGCTGGCCTGTGGGGACAGCGCAAGCCGTTTGGTCTGACGAGTGATTTGGCAGGCAAAACGCTGGGCATCATCGGCATGGGCGACATTGGCTGCGAGATTGCCATCCGTGCGCAGGCGAGCAAGATGAAGGTTATCTATCATAACCGCCGTCAGCGCGAGGACGACGAAAAGCGACAGGTGCGCTATGTGAGTCAGGAGGAGCTGCTGGCGCAGGCAGATTTTGTCATGCTGGCTGTGAATCTGAATCCGTCGACGAAGCACCTGATGAATGCGGCAGCCTTTGCACAGATGAAGCCAGGGGCGTGCCTGATTAATATCAGTCGCGGTGCTGTTGTTGATACTGAGGCTATGTATGAGGCGCTTAAAAGCGGCAGGCTGGCCTATGCAGCGATGGACGTTACTGACCCGGAGCCGCTGCCGGGCGAGCATAAGCTGCTGACGCTGCCGAACGTGACGGTGACGCCGCATATGGCCAGCGCGACGGCGGAAACGCGTGATGCGATGGCGATGCTGACGGTGGAGAACATCGTGGCAGCGCTGGAGGGCAGGGCAATGCCTGCGGAGGTTAAAACAAAATAGAAGGTCAGAAGGGTGAGTTTGATGAAACAAAAGCTGTGTCTGCACGGTCTGGAAGTTAAGCATCAGGCACAGCTTTTGAATCTTGTCAAAAGACTGCTGCCTGGTGCGACCGTAAAGTATAAGACTAAAGAAAAATATTTTAAAGATAATGATATGTATAAATGCCGCGTGGCTCGCTTTAGCCAGGCGGCTGCGCCGTATTTGCGCGTGCAGTGTGCCTGGGGCGTGCTGCTTGTGTGCGATAAGCTGCTGCCGGTAGCGGATATTACGCTGGAGTTCGATGCCAGGGTGCCGGAGGCTGTGGCCGAGGCGGAGCGTCTTGTGCAGCGCTTTTTATCGTCGCGCCTAAAGTTTGTGCTGGAGGAGCCGTCGCTGTCGCTGCGCATTGACCAGCTGCGTGGCTGCTTTGACCAGAAGGAGCTGAGCGCCTACGATGAGGAGGAGGCGCAAAGCCTGCTGTACTGCCATCTGCCGTGGCAGGTGTATTACGTGAACAAGCTGTGGGCAGAGGTGCTGGCGAAGGGCGCAGAAAGGCCGCTCATGCGTCAGCTGCGCGTAAAGCTGCGTCGTCTGCGTTCGCTTTTGACCTTCTGCAAGCCGCTGCTGCCGGAGCAGGAGGCGACGGAGTGGCAGCGCGTGCTCAAGGAGCGCACGAACCTTTTGGGCGATGTACGCGAGTGCGATGTGCTGCTCATGACCTGCGCGAAGCTGCGTGATGCGCAGGGAGAGCAGGCTGCGGAGCAGCTGACAGCTATTCTGCAGAAGCGTCGCATGAGTGCTGCGAGCAAGGCGCTCAAGGGACAGAAGCTCAACAAGCAGACGCTGGAGCTGGCGAAGCTTTTACTGTGGCTTTACAGCGCCGAGCTGACGGAGAGCAGCGAGCAGACGCTGGAGAAATTTTTGCAGCAGCGCTTTGGCAGCTGGTATAACAAAATTATTGCGCTGCCCGAAAAATATCCTGACCTGCACGATATGGAGCAGATGCACCGTATCCGCATCAAGCTGAAGCGCTTCCGCTATGCGCTGCAGAGCATTCCCGAGGTGGGCGCAGAGCCGAAGCTTTTGCGCAGCCTGAAATATATGCAGGATATGCTGGGACTTTTGCATGACAATTATATCAACAACAAGCTTATTGAAGCGCTTGTGGCGAAATATCCCAAAATCAGCGAGTTGCGCTATGAAAGCGCGATGTTCACGGGCTGGGAGCAGGCGAAGGCTGATGCAGCGCTGGAGATTCTTCCGCAGCAGTGGGAGACCTTTGAGGAGCTTTTGCACGATTGGAAGGCTAAACGCTTATAAGCATTACACGGAGCAGTACAGCAATGTGCTGCTCTTTTTCTATGCAAAAAATGTATTTTGCATTATGGAGCAATTTTTGCTACAATATAATTTTAGAATAGATTTATGTTTTAGGAGTGCATTATGCAGTTAGTAGTAGATAAAATTGCCAAGGCCTTTGGCATTCACGAAATTTTTAAAGATGTAAGCTTTATGGTTGAGCAGGGCGAGCACGTCGGTCTGGTCGGCGTCAACGGCAGCGGCAAGACGACGCTGCTGCGCTGCCTGCTGAATCCGGAATGGATTGACAGCGGCGCTATCAAGTTCGAGCCCGGCATCAGCGTGGGCTATGTACAGCAGGGCTTTACGGAGATTCACGGCACTATTTGGCAGTTTATGCTGGAGGCCTGCCCGGAGCTTACCAGCCTGCGTGCGAAGCTGGCGGAGCTGGAGGCGGCTTCTGCCAAGCTGACAGGCGAGGCGCTGGACGCGTGCCTTGAGGAGTATGGCCGCGTGCTGAAGCGCTATGAATTTATTGACGGCTATAATTTTGAGAACCGCATCAAGCGTGTGCTTATCGGCCTTGGCTATACCGAGAGCTGGTGGCAGGAGAATGCGGCGACGCTGAGTGGCGGTCAGAAAACACGTCTGATGCTGGCGGCGGCGCTGGTGCGTAACCCTGACTTTATGATTCTGGACGAACCGACGAACCATCTGGATATTGTAATGACGGAATGGCTGGAGAAATATCTTCAGGAGTTCAAGGGCGGCCTTTTGGTAGTCAGCCATGACCGTGCCTTTCTCGATAATGTCGCTGTGCGTATTCTGGAGATGGAGGGCGGCAAGCTGCAGTCCTTCAAGGGCAACTACAGCCGCTATCTGGAGCAAAAGGCGATTCAGACGGCGACGCTCGAGGCTGCCTATAATGCGCAGCAGGATTATATCGCGCGTACCGAGGCCTATATCCGCCGCTTTAAGGCAGGCATCAAGAGCAAGATGGCGCGTGGCCGTCAGTCGCAGCTCGACCGCATGGAGCGCATGGACGCGCCTGTGCAGCATGAGGAGTTCTCGCTGCGCCTGCCGCCTGCTGCCGAATGTGCTGAGCGCGTGCTGATTATGGAGGATTTGACCATCGGCTATGGCGAGAAGGTGTTGGCGAAGGGTATCAACCTCACGCTGCGCCGTGGCGAGAAGGCAGCGCTCTTAGGCGCGAACGGTACAGGCAAGACGACGCTTTTGCGCACTATCTTGGGCGAGATTCCTCCGCTTAAGGGCAAGGCGAAGATTGGCAACCGCGTGCAGATTGGTTATTTCAGCCAGAGCTATGAGCGTCTTGATGTGAATCAGACGCTGCTGGAGAATTTTGTTATCGAGTATGGCTTTACGGAGGAGCATACGCGCTCAATGCTGGGCGGCATGCTGTTCCACGGTGACGATGTGTTTAAGAAGATTGGCGAGCTCAGCGGCGGCCAGAAGGCGCGCTTGGTGCTGCTGAAGCTGGTGCTGGACGGCGCGAACTGTCTGGTGCTCGACGAGCCGACGAACCATTTGGATATTATGGCACGCGAGACGGTGGAGGCGGCGCTGGAAGCGTTCGACGGCACGGTGCTCGTAGTCAGCCATGACCGTTACTTTGTCAATGAGGTTGCCGACCGTATTTGGGAGATTGAAGACCTTGAGGTCAAGGACTACAAGGGCAATTACGATTTTTATCTGGAGGAGAAGCGCAAAAAGGCGCAGGCGCTTGCCGAAGCGCAGGCTGAGGCGGAGAAGGCTGCTGCCTATGCGCAGGCACAGGCGAAGAAGCAGCAGAGCACCGGCGGCGAGACGGCAGGCGAGAAGAAGCATGACGACAAGAAGCGCCGCTATAGTCCGGAGGAGGCAGCAAGACTGCTGCCGAAGGTGGAGCTTTCTATCCGCGAGCAGGAGGCGATGATGGGACTGCTGGAGAAGCAGATGGCCGATCCTGCTAACCATGCCGACCCTGAGCACAGCGCGGCGATGGCTGCTGAGCATGATGCTTATGAGGCCAAGATTGCTGAGCTGATGGAAAAATGGGAGGCGCTCATGGAGGCAGCGGAGGAAGCATGATGGACGATAAAAAATATATGCAGCTGGCGCTGGCGGAGGCACGCAAGGCAGCAGAGCTGGGCGAGATTCCTATCGGCGCAGTGCTTGTCGAGATGGCGACAGGCGAGGTTGTCGCCGCGGCACACAATATGCGCGAGAGCTGGCATGATGCGACCGCGCATGCCGAGGTCATCGTTATTCGTGAGGCCTGCGCAAAATTAGCGCGCTGGCGTTTGAGCGGCTGTGCCCTTTATGTTACGGTCGAGCCCTGTCCGATGTGCAGCGGCGCAATTGTCAACGGACGCGTAGACCGCGTTGTTTACGGCTGTCCTGATGTGAAGGCCGGCGGCGCGGAGTCTATCTTTAATATCATCACCAATCCGAATCTCAATCATTGCGCTGAGGTTGTCAGCGGCGTGTGCGAGGAGGAGTGTGCGCAGGTCATGAAGGAGTTTTTCCAGCGTCGGCGTAGAGAAAATAAGCAGCGTAAGCAAAATCTGCAAGATTAGTCTTGCCAGAGAAGTGTTTTTTCGATATAATAATACTGTTATATAATTTATTGGAGACGTAGCGAAGTGGTCATAACGCGGCTGACTCGAAATCAGTTTGCCGTTTGCTCGGCACGTGGGTTCGAATCCCACCGTCTCCGCCAGACAATGCTTGCCGCAGTCATTTTGGCTGCGGCTTTTATTATGTAACAAAGTTAGCATTTTACTAGGCTTTGCTGGGGAAATAGTGTAAAATAATGTTTTTTGTTTGCAAAGGAAGCATGAAACTGTTAAAATTACTAGCAAATGCTTAAAAATGGGGGGAGTATTATGCATAATAAAAAGATAATTGAAATTTTAAATGATGGACGCATTCATCTGTCCTGTGAGCTGTTTCCGCCGAAGCAGGGCGCAGAGCTGCAGAATAGCTTGGAGATTGTCAACAGAATTGCTGCAGTCAAGCCGTCCTATATGAGCGTCACCTATGGCGCAGGCGGCAGCACCGTCGGCTATTCTGCGGCCTTGGCGAAGGAGGTGCAGGATAACGGCCTGCCGGCGCTGGCGCATCTGACCTGCGTGAAGGCAGACGAGGTAAAAATCACCGAGGTGCTGCAGCAGCTGCAGGGTCATGGCGTGAATAATATTCTCGCGCTGCGCGGCGATATTCCGGCTGATATGCAGGGCGACCATCAGGGCAGCTTTGCTCATGCCAGCGATTTAATGCGCTTTGTCAAGGAACAGGGCGATTTTTGCGTGGGCGGCGCTGCTTATCCTGAGGGACATCCTGAATCCGGCTCGCTGGAGCAGGATATTGAAAACACCAAGTATAAGGTGGAGGCAGGCGTGGACTTCCTCGTGACGCAGATGTTCTTCGATAACACGATTCTGTATAATTATATGTTCCGTCTGCTGCGTGCAGGCATCAACGTGCCTGTTGTGCCGGGCATTATGCCGGTGACGAACGCCAAGCAGATTATCCGCATCTGCCAGCTCAGCGGCACGAAGCTGCCGCCGCAGTTCCGCGCGATGGTGGAGAAGTTTGCGGATAAGCCGGAGGCGCTCAAGCAGGCAGGTATCGCCTATGCAACAGGCCAGATTATCGACCTTATTTCCAACGGCTTTGACAATGTACATATCTATACGATGAATAAGCCGGAAATTTTTAAGGGGATAATGGATAATCTGTCGGAGATTGTCGATTAATGTTTATGAGCCTCACGATAAGGCACCATCTGCTGCATAAACTCTCCTACACGTACCTCTAGTACGCGGGCGTCGAGTTTATTTGCATCTGATACCTTCTCGTGAGGCTTGGCGAAAGTTTAGGTTATATGCTATGGAATACAATAGAAAAGAAGCCTTGCGCTATTTGGGCGCAAAGCAGGATGATGAGGCAGCAGGCGTGCTGGTCGATGTGGCGTATCTGAAGCTGCGCAATGAGGTACAGGCGCGTTATGTGCTGCGCAAGCACGGCGTTAGCGTGGATGCGGAGGGCGTGACGCTCGACGTAGGCGTGCGCTTCACCTCACGCGATTTGGCAGCACATCTCAAGGGTTGCGACAAGGTGCTGCTTTTAGGCGCAACGCTGGGCAGCAGGGTGGACGTGGCGATTCGCCGTCTGGCTCTGGGGAGCGTGGCGGAGGGAGCAGCGGCGCAGGCTGTGGCGGCGGCGCTTATTGAAAGCTATTGCGACAGCGTGCAAGCGGAGGCGGAGACGGATGGCTTGGCACAGCGTCCGCGCTTTTCCCCGGGCTATGGCGACTGGCGGCTGGAGGAGCAGAAGCAGCTTTTTGCCGTGCTGGACTGCGCCAAGCGCATTGGACTCACGCTGACGGACGGACTGATGATGGCACCGTCGAAGTCGGTGACGGCGATTATCGGCCTGTCGGAAAATGTTGAGTGCGTGTGGAATAAATGTATGACCTGCAAGAATATAAACTGTCCCTACAGGGACGCTGAATAGTGTCTGCGCTGAGCGTGCAGGCGAAATAGAGATATTGATTTGAGGAGATTGACTTTCATGACTTTTAAGGAATTATTAGGTAAGCAAATGCTATTTTTTGACGGTGCCACCGGTACCCAGCTGCAGGCACGCGGCCTGCAGCCCGGTGAGCTGCCGGAAAGCTGGAACTTTACTCACCCTGATATTGTCGAGGCCGTGCATCGCAGTTATCTGGATGTCGGCTCGAATATCGTAAAGTCCAACACCTTTGGTGCAAATCCGCTGAAGCTGGCAGGCAGCGGTCTTGACTGCAAGCAGACGATTGAGGCTGCGGTGGCGATTGCCAAGAAGGCCTGCGGCGGACGTGAAAATAAATTTGTGGCGCTGAACCTTGGGCCTACGGGCAAGCTGCTGCAGCCCTATGGCGACCTGCCCTTTGAAAAGGCAGTGGCAGCGTATGGCGAGATGGTGCGCTATGGCGCAGCTGCCGGAGCAGATTTAATCCTCATCGAAACGATGAGCGATACCTATGAAATTAAGGCTGCTGTGCTGGCGGCTAAGGAAAACAGCGACCTGCCTATCTGCGTCACTATGACGTTTGACGAGGATGGCAAGCTGCTGACGGGCGCGAATGTTGAGGCAGCGGCGCTGATGTGCGAGGGCCTTGGCGTTGATGCTATCGGCTTCAACTGCGGTCTGGGACCTGTGCAGGTGGGCAAGCTGTTTCCGCAGATGCTCAAGGCTGTCAGCCTGCCCTTGATTATCAACCCGAATGCCGGCCTGCCTGTGCAGCGCGACGGCAAGACCTGCTTCGACGTAGGACCGGAGGAATATGCTGAGCTGATGTATGAGCTGGCGCAGCAGGGCGCAAGCATCGTCGGCGGCTGCTGCGGCACGACGCCGGAGCATATCGCGCAGATGATTGCCAAATGCAAGAGCCTGCAGCCGGGCGGTACGCGCGAGTGCGGCCTGACGGCTGTGTCCTCCTATGGCAAGGCGGTTCACCTTGGCGAAGGGCCGATTATCATTGGCGAGCGCATCAATCCGACCGGCAAAAAGCGACTGAAGGAAGCTTTGGTAAATAATGACCTTGATTATGTCTGCCGCCTTGGTCTGGAGCAGATTGGCGTGGGGGCGCAGGTGCTGGACGTGAATGTTGGCACGCCGGGCATTGATGAGCCGGCGCTGATTGCGCAGGCTGTACCTGCTTTGCAGGCGATTACGGATACACCGCTGCAGATTGATACCTCCAATTACGAGGCAATGGAGCGTGCCTTGCGCTTGTATAACGGTAAGCCGATGCTGAATTCCGTCAATGGCAAGGAGGACAGCCTTGCGCATGTGCTGCCGCTGGCGAAAAAATACGGCGCTGTACTTGTAGCGCTGTGCCTTGACGACGAGGGCATTCCGGCGACGGCGGCAGGACGTATTGCTGTGGCCGATAAGATTATCGCGCGCGCGGCGGAGTATGGCATTGAAAGCCGCAACATCGTTGTTGACCCGTTGGCGCTGACGATTTCCACGGGCGCGGAGAATGCGGCGATTGCCTGCGAGGTTATCCGCACGATGAAGGCGCGTGGTATCAACACGGTTATGGGCGTGTCGAATATTTCCTTCGGTCTGCCCGGCCGTGACGCTGTCAACAGCACCTTCTTCTCGATGGCGCTGGCGGCAGGCCTGTCCTGCGGCATCATCAATCCGCAGAGCAAGGCGATGATGGATGCTTATTATGGCTTCCGTGCGCTTGCAGGCTATGACGAGGGCTGTAAGGAATATGTGCAGCATTATGCAGATGCGCCGAAGGCTGCGGCGACTGTTGTCAGTGAGCTGGGCCTGTATGACGCGATTGTCAAGGGCTTGCAGGGGCCTGCGCGTCAGGCTGCTGCCAAGGCGCTGGAGAGCGAAAAGCCCTTGGACGTTATCAATAAGTACATGATTCCGGCGCTCGACTTCGTGGGCCAGGGCTTTGAGAAGAAAACGCTGTTTTTGCCGCAGCTGCTCATGAGCGCGGATGCAGCGAAGGCGGCCTTTGAGGTTATCCGCGAGGCTGTGGGCGTAGGCGAAACGCAGGGCGAGACAGTGCTGATTGCGACTGTGCATGGCGATATTCACGATATCGGCAAAAATATCGTGAAGGTGCTGCTGGAGAATTATGGCTACCGTGTTATCGACTTAGGCAAGGACGTGCCGGTGGAGACTGTGGTGCAGGCGGCGAAGGAGACGCAGGCGAAGGTTGTCGGCCTGTCTGCCTTGATGACGACGACTGTGGGCGCTATGGAGGACACGATTGCTGAGCTGCATAAGGAGTGCGATTGCAGGATTGTTGTCGGCGGCGCGGTGCTGACGCAGGAATATGCAGATGAGATTGGCGCGGAGCATTATGCGCCGAACGCTGTCAGCGCAGTGAACTATGTCAACGAAATTTTAGGCAAGTAAAACTTTATATATTTTTTCATGCTGGGACTGGAGACGGTCTCAGCATTTTTTTCTCCTTCTTTCTTTTTAGAGTGTCTTGACAAAGGGAGACGGTTTACCTAATTCTTGCTTTTTTCTTGCAAAAAAAATCTGCCCGGCAGATGTCAGGCAGAAGAATTATTTTACCATATACTTTTTAAAATTGGCAGCAGCAGAGGCGCAAGTATCGAGGTACTGATGCCTGTCAGCGCAATCGCTACGCCGCCGATTGCGAGCTGCACAGGGCTGAAGCTGGCGCAGGCGCTGGTGCCGAGACCGTGGCTGGAGGCGCCGATGGCCAGACCGATAGCAAGGTCGTTTTTGATGCCGAGCAGCGACATAATCTTATGGTTGAACGTTGCGCCAATCATACCCGTAAAGATTACGGCTGCCGTCGTCAGAGCAGGGATGCCGCCGAGCGTTTTGGAAACGTCGATAGCGATAGGCGTGGTGACGGACTTGGGAATCAGCGAGAGCAGCACCTGCTCGCTGGCACCGAGCGCTTTGCCGCAGAAGTAAACGACGAGGATGGCTGCCAAGGTGGCGATGGTTACGCCGCTGGCGATGGCAGCAGCCTTCTCCATGATAATTTGGCGGTTCTTATATAAGGGTAGTGCCAGCGCGATGGTGGCAGGACCGAGCAGAAAGTTGATGAACTCGGCGCCGGCCTGGTACTGCTTGTATTCTACGCCGGGTACGAAGGCGATAACGCAGATGACGAGAGGACAGGCGATGACGAACGGCGGCAATACATTTAAATTGAAGCGGTCGACGATGATTTCACTCATCGCATAAAGGATAACGGTAAGACCAATGCCGAAAAGCGGCGAATTGAGTAAGGCGTCAGGAAACAGCATTAGTGATTCTCCTTTCCCTTAAGCACGGACTGCAGAAAGAAGGCCGTTATGGTGAGTACGACGATGCTGCAGATTATAGTAGTAGCGACGATAGGCACGAACTCGGCCTTGATAACGTCAACATATAAGAGCACGCTGACGCCTGCAGGCAGAAACAGCATACCCATTTTGGAAATCAGAATATCACAGATTCCTTCTATAGATGATGCCGGAATAACCTTGCCGCATAGCAGAGCCGTGAGAATCAGCATGCCGAGCAGAGACGGCGGAAAGGGAACGCCGAGGGCGTTGATAATGAGTGTAGATATCCATTGCAAAAGCAGTAAGAACGCGATGCCGCGTAATAGGGATGTGGGTGACATAAAGCATTTCCTCCTCAAAAAAAGACCGATGCTAAGGCAGGGGTGCAGCCTTCTTTCCGGTCAAACAAATAAACATATGAATATTCGTAGTCTAAAGACTGACGTAGGTATAATATTGCCACAAAGCTAATAATCTGTCAAGAAAAAGCCGTGATGGTTTCACTAAATTTACACAAAAAACTATTTGACTTTTTGACTTTTACTGATATAATAACAATTGTAAGGAGCAAAAGTCAAAGTGAGCTGCTTATGAAAGTCAAAAATTTACTCAACCAGGCACCCTATGGTGACCTGAATTAGTGGAAGATAAAAAGGAGGTGTAGCGCTATGAATGAACGCTACAGTGAAGAGGTAAAGGCTATACTGGAGGCTGCTCAGCAGCAGGCAGTTATGAACTATCATCAGGAGCTGACGACAGCGCATATCCTGGCTGCATTATGCGGTAGTGATGGTTTCTTTAAATATTTGCTGCAAAGCCTGCATATTGACGAGGATGCTTTTGCAAGAGATGCGAAGGCGCTGGTACAAAAAATCCCCGGCGTCAAAGGTCAGGACCGTCAGCTGATGATGGGCACCGGCTTTGCCAGAGTTATTGCGCTGGCAGGCAAGGATAATGCAGAGATTACGCTTGGCAGACTGGTGGCAGCACTGGCAAGCGACGGCGACAGTGATGTAGTTTCTCTGTTCCGTAAATATGGTATTGATAAGAAAAAGGTCGAGGCTGCTTATCTGCAATATCAAAGCAGCGAGGCTAATGACGAAACGAAAAAGACGCTGGAAAAATTTGGTCAGGATTTGACTGCCAAAGCACGCGCAGGCAAATTAGACCCTGTTATCGGCCGTGATGAGGAAATCCGCCGCACGATTGAAATTCTTTCTCGTCGTAAGAAAAATAACCCTGTGCTCATTGGTGAGCCTGGTGTCGGCAAAACGGCGATTGTTGAAGGCTTGGCAAGACGTATTGTGGCCGGAGATGTG
>OQVS01000304.1_pt1 | contig 32527 bp, 25 predicted proteins | sample 1691601 | NCBI WGS metagenome assembly OQVS01 (sample SAMN03418268, study PRJEB22391) | human gut metagenome | biome: human-gut; feature: organic feature; material: feces | host: Homo sapiens | place: Tanzania | collected 2013-01 | reverse complement strand
TATTTTTTTCTGTGATCTGAATTTTCCCCTCTTTTAGAAGATGTCCTACAGCGCGCTTGAACTCGTTTTTGCTCATGCCGGTCTCATGGGTAATGACTTCCGGTGCCGCCTTATCGTTAAAAGGCAGAGAGCCTTCATAGCTGTCCAGCAGTTTTTCGATCTTCTCCGCATCCTTCCGGATCTGCAGATATGCCTTTTCCCGGATGCTCAATGTGAGCTTACCGTCTTCCAATACCTTTACGACGCGGGCGGTCACCTGTTCTCCGATCTTCGACGGCTCTGTGGCGCCAAAGAGTTCTTTTTTCGGGATGAGTGCGGAGAAGCAGTCATCCACTGCTACGAATGCGCCGAAATTTTTGCTGATCTCATAGATTCTTCCTGTCACCATGTCATCTTTTTTATAAGGGCTGTCTGTGCGCAGCTGTTCATAGACATTCATGGTTGCGCAGAGTCTGCCGCTTTTGTCGATATAGAGGGAAGCCAGCACCTGATCTCCGGCTTTTACTTTCCTGGTCTGCTGTTTGAAGGGCAGGAACAGATCCTTCTCCAGTCCCCAGTCCAGGAATGCTCCCACTTTTCCTACCTGTGCTACCGTAAGCAGTGCTACCTGTCCCAGGCAAAGCTTCGGTGTTCTTGTAGTGGCGATCAGGCGGTCGCTGGAATCCCGATACAGGAATACCTCCACCTCATCTCCCACCTTTGCTCCGGCAGGGACCTGTTTGGCCGGCAGGAGCACTTTATCCTCCGGTGCTTCCTTCGTTGCCAGATAGACTCCGAATTCTACTTTTTTCACAATTACCAGCGTCTGTTTTTCGCCTAATTTCAGTTCCACGTTTTCTCCTGTTCTGGCTGTTTCACAGCTTTCGTCTGAGTTATCGGTTCCTTTTTATTGTTATTGTAGAAATTCTACAGATACATAGGGTCTGCCTTCCTCATCCTGCAGGCAGATGATATATCCGTTCTCTGTCGGTACCACATAAGGATGCAGTACATCCTCCAGAAATGCCTGCTTTTTATATTCCGCACGCATCTGATGGATCACAAAATCATCCGGCAGATACTCCATGGCAATATTCACATATTGCCCGTTATTCACGTGATGGTTGGTATCGAGATGATGTTTTTTCACCACGATAGGTTCCAGCAGCTGTCCACCCTCCGGTACGGTGATCTTGCGGGGGGCATAATCCATGTCCAGCTTTTCGTCTGCCGCATAGCCTTTCCGCATCGCTTCATTTACGATCACAGGTTTGCCCGTGGCGACGTCCAGAAGGCTCCATAGGGAATTAGCCTTTGCGATATATTCACCCTTTTCATCCAGCATAGCAAAATTACGGTATCCCAGAAATGCTTTTAGTTCATAGGGCAAGGTCACGATCCTGACTTTTTCCCCTAATTGCGGATAACGGTCCACAACGATCTGCCAGGAGGATAATACCCAGACCTGTCCGATCTCCTTCATATAGCCGATTCCAAGCCCCACATCTTCCGAATGGAAGGTGGAACAATCCTGAAAATAATTCAGCAGGGCATCCAGCGTCAGTTTCCCCTCGCTGTCTGTCTCACTATAGCGTATTCTGCTGTCAAATGCGTACATGTATCCTATCTCCTTCGTCTGCTCCCCACTGTCAGCCCCTATGGAATGTATTTACAGGGACAGTGGAGAGATTCCCAACAGCATCTGCACGATCTCCGGGAACATCTGGATAATGATCATGACGATCCAGAAAATGCAATAGCAGAGCATTCCCGGATTGCAGATCACGGTCTTAAATCTCTGTCCCTTTGCAATCTGTCCCGGTTCCACTGCCAGTTTTTTACGGAATACGATGAACAGCACAATTCCCGTAACCAATGCTGCCAGCACAAATAATACATAGATCATATAGCCGATCCATCCCGGCAGGTACTTCATCATATAGTCCATAACAGCCTGGGAATCCGCACCATTCATAACGACCTCCTGGTACTCCTCCAGATGGATCGCCTTCAACAGCAATACGCTGACTACCGCCCCCATGAAGTTAATGCACATATGCAGGCCGATGGTTACCTTCAGATTTCCGGTCTTCACATACAGAAATGCCAGGAACAATCCCAGTAAAAACGCATAGGCAAACTGGTTCAGATTGCCATGGAACAATCCAAACATCAGGCCGGACAGAACAATAGCTGCTCCCTGTCCGTATTTTACGGTACGGTCCACGATCAGTTTCCGGAAGACATATTCCTCCAGAATCGGGGCACAGATTACCATATAGAGAAACGTCACAGCCATATTGGATCCGGTGGCATAGGTCATCAGTGCATTATCCACAGCGGAGCCCTTCAATGCTCCTACGATCGTGGTGATCAGTGTTCCCACCAGATTACCGCAGTACATCAGTGCAAAGCACATGATCAGAGCCAGAATGAACTGCCCCGGTTTCATGCTTTTCTTCACAGGTGCTTCCCCAGGCATCCTCTTTACCAGTGCGATCAGAACCGGCATACCGATCAGATACAGCGGCATCACTGCCAGGATCAGGCTGATGGTGGTATCTTCCAGCCATTCCGGCTTTACTGCGCCCACGATCGCCATGACTCCCATCTGCACCGCATAGATGACCAGTGTTCCGATCAGGAATCTCCAGCCAAGGCTGGAAAAGCTTTTCTTCATGTTCTTTTCTTCCATTTTTCTCTCCCTCATATACTATAAACTATTCAGGACAACATTGGCAAAATCACCTCTACGAGGCTTCTTTTCAGCACCCTGAATAGTTACATCATAGCATAAATCCTTTGACCATGAAACTATTATTTTCGGGAATACCAGGCGGTCAAATAAGAAAAGGCTGTGCATCTAAGCATGCACAGCCTCCGTAACTTTTTCTATCGTTTATTCCCCAAGACCATTCTCTACGGCTTCCACCAGCGTCTTCAGAGCCTCCGCCTCGTCTTCGCCTTCACATACGAATTCGATCTCGTCTCCGCACTTTACACAAGCTCCCAATACGCTGAGCACGCTCTTGGCATTTGCGGTATTCTCACGGAATTTGAAGGTGATCAAGGACTTGAACTGCATTGCTTCTTTACACAGAATTCCGGCAGGACGCAGATGCAGACCCGTGGGATTCTTGATTACGACTTTCTGACTTACCATATAATAAACCCTCCAATATCTATATTATTCTGCATTATTTTCTCTAGTGTATATGATTTTACTTTTCATTTACATTTCTATCATAGCATGAATGAAAAGCATTCACAAGGGCTTTTACCAGACAACTTTCGGAATCTGTCTGTCAGAACATGATGTCCTGGATCAGGTTGGCAAGCTTCTGTGCTTCTTCCTGGATCACCTGCTGATCCTTTCCTTCGATCATGACTCTTACCAGAGGTTCTGTTCCGGAAGGGCGGATCAGGACACGGCCTTCTCCGGCGAACTTCTCTTCCAGTGTTTCAATGGCAGCTGCGATCTCCGGATATTCCATATATTTTTCTTTCTTGTGATTGGCTACCTTTGCATTCACGAGTGCCTGGGGCAGTACTTCCATCACCTCAGACAGTTCTGACAACGGCTTTCCGGTCTCTACCATGACCTGCAGCAGATGCAGTGCACTGAGCAGTCCGTCTCCTGTGGTATTTTCATCCAGGAAAATAATATGGCCGGACTGTTCTCCTCCAAGGCTTGCGCCGATTTCTTTCATACGCTCCAATACATAACGGTCGCCCACCTTAGTCTTCTCCATATGGATATCGTTCTTTTCCGCCATCAGGAAGAAGCCCAGGTTACTCATTACGGTTGCCACGATGGTATCCTTTTTCAAGGTACCCTTGCTCTTCATAAAATTACCGACGATCGCCATGATCTGGTCACCGTCTACGATCTTACCGTTCTCATCTACTGCAAGCAGTCTGTCAGCATCACCGTCAAATGCCAGACCGACATTTGCTTTTTCATAAACTACTCTGGCCTGCAGTTCTTCCATATGGGTGGAACCGCAGTTGGCATTGATATTGGTACCGTCGGGATTGTTATGGATGGCTACCACACTGCCGCCCAGTTCCTTCAGGCACTCCACAGAAGTATAGAAAGAGGCTCCTTCTGCGCAGTCTACTACGATTTTTAATCCGGACAGATCTACATTGACAGCTCTCATGGCATGATTGATGTACTCTTCTCTGGCATCGGTGCGGTATTTGATCTTGCCGACACCGGGACCGATGGGGAATTTGATGCCGGGCATGTTGTTACGGATCAATGCTTCGATCTCATCTTCCATGGCATCGGGAAGCTTATAACCGTTGCCGTCAAAAAATTTAATACCGTTAAACTCTACCGGATTGTGGGATGCAGAGATCACAACTCCGGCATCTACTTTGTATTTCTTGGTCAGATAAGCTACTGCAGGGGTGGGAATCACACCGACATAGATGCAGTTCGCACCTACCGAGCAGGCTCCTGCCATTAATGCATTTGCCAGCATATCTCCTGAAATTCTGGTATCACATCCTACCATGATCGTAGGCTTGTGCTCATTTTCTTTGGTAAGCACATAAGCGCCTGCCTGCCCCAGCTGCATTGCAAGCAACGGGGTCAGTTCCTCATTGGCGATACCACGTACACCATCTGTTCCAAACATTCTACCCATGATACAAATCCTCTCGTTCTATCTTTAATTATTGCTGTTCCTGCTCCTTCAGCCGGATATGGATATTGACATCATTCTCTACCGTAATATCCTCCGACAAGTCAAACGTTACGGGAATTGTGTAATTGCCCGGCGTCAGTTCCTCTACGCTGTTGTCTTCCATCCATTTTGTAAAATTCAGGACTCCCGTAATCGTAGTATCATTCAATACACTGACATTTCTCTCCAGTCCGGATACCGTGATGTCATAAGTGTCTGCCTCTGTAGTGATCTCAGCATCCATACCCTCCGGCACTCCACTGATAGTTATATTTTCTGCCGGCACTGACAGTTCCCTGACCACAACAGGTTCAATATATACCGTTGCCGTGATCTTGCCGTCAAAACTCTTATCCGCAAATCTGACGTTAGATGGCAGATACTCCTTCAGGTTAATGATGTCAATCAGGTCACTGGACTGTCCGGTAATGTTCATACGGTCTTCCGGTACGGTAATTGCAGATATACCTGCCAGCGTGGATGTTGTTCCGGCAATCTTAACCGTGGACCGGCTGCTCGTTACCTCTCCGGTGGCCATATAGCCATCCTCCGGCACACCCATGTATCCAATCTCTACAGGCACTTCCTTTGTCGCCAGTACCTCTACTGTCATATGAGCGGAATCTACATTTTTCTTGACCGTCTCCAGCGACAGTTCATTGCCATCCGCATCATACAGCTTGATATCCACGTTAGCCGACAGACTGCTGGTGGAATCCGCCACGTTGATATCCACTCCCGCATGATCGATCTGTGTAATCGCAGACTTGGGACCGGTGACTTCTATATTCGTCTGATCCAGTGTCACATTGCCGATCATATAGCCGGATGCCACATCTCCTACCGTGTTGCTCACCAGCTTGATCCACTTGCTGGTCTTATCTTCCACATTCAGATGCACTGAATCATGGTTTCCCTTGATCTCCACGGAATCGTTGCTGATGTTCTCGCAATAATACGTGATGGCAATCGTGTTGATGTCAGTAAGCTTGCTCATATCTGCTTCTGCCACAATGTCGCTTCTGCGCAATTCTGATTTTACAATACTCCGGGGACCCGTAACGGTCACCCTCACCAGATTACTGTCATCCAGCACTTCATATACTTTTCCCTTATTATCCAGCAGCTCTGTATTAGTTAGTTTTACCTGAATATTGTTGAAGGTCACAGTATCCTTCGGGTCATAGATCTGCGCTACCAGGAACCACAGCACAAAAGCCAGTACCAGAGAAGCAAGCTTCAATCCAAGATTACGTGTCAGTAATTTTTTCATTTCTTCTCACGGCTCCTTCCCTTCCAGATTCGGCGGCTTTTATGTTCCTCTCCGGTATTGTTCAGGATCTTATGCATTCTGTCACGGAGAGTATCTGCATCCAGATTCCGTTCCAGTTTTCCCTCATAGGCTGCACTGATCTTGCCCGTTTCTTCGGATACGATCACCGTCAGGGAGTCTGTCACTTCGGAAATACCCACGCCTGCACGATGTCTGGTTCCCAGTTCTTTACTCAGTCCAAGATTATCTGACAGCGGCAGATAACAAGTGGCTGACGCAACTCTGTTGCCGCGCACGATCACTGCACCATCGTGAAGCGGTGTATTATGTTCAAAAATGTTGATCAGGAGCTGGCTGGTGACAATACCGTCCACATCAATTCCTGTCCTCTCATAATCCCGCAGAGATACCTTCTGTTCGATAACGATCAGTGCTCCTGTCTTCACCTTACCCATTTCCACACAGGCTTTTGTGATCTCGTTGATCGTTTTCTCGGAAAAAGCTTCCTCCACGCGATGGCTGCTGTCAAAAGGCAGGACTGAGCTGATAATATTCTTCTTGCCCAGTTCTTCCAGTGCCTTCCGCAGCTCCGGCTGCAACACCACTATGAGTGCTGTCACCGCAAAACTCAGAACATTCTGTGCCATCCACAGAATCGTTGTCATGCGGAAGAAATAGGCCAACAGCAAAAAAATGAGGATGACAACCAGACCCTTGAGCAATACCCATGCCCGGGTCGTTTTCATCCACACTAACGTATAATACAGCAGTACCGCAATGATCAGGATCTCTACTACATCGCCGAAATCCATGGTTGTACGGTAACTGCTGAAATTTTTAACATATTCTGCCAGCTTATCCCCTAACTGCATATATCTTTAATCCCTTCAGAACAATTCTTCATAATCATCGGAGTCTTCCTGTCCGTTCCTGTGTTCACCGCTGATAGTGACACTTCTGCCACCGGACATCTCTCGTCCGCGATAACCGTCCTGTTGACCGTACGGTGCTCCGTTTCTGGCGGGGGTACGCTCTGTCACCACGCTTCTGGCTGCCCCTTCTGCCGTTCTGCCGGCAGATCTGGAAGTCTGACCCGCAGTTCTGCCGCCCTGACCGGCCGGGCGCCGCTGTGTATTAATCTTTTTTACGGTATTTGTCGGTGCCGCAACAGTCATCTTAGGTACCGCTTTGACATAATAGTAGTATTCATCGTCTTCAAACTGTACTTTTTCCGTCCGGCTGTAATCCAGACAAAATCGGAAAAATTCTATGATCTTACATGCAAGTACTGTAACAACAGCACCAAGAAGTGCACTGACAATAGAGAGGTTTGTATCATACATGAGATCTCCCACTAACAGCATCAGCACTTCAATCATAACACCGGCGATCATAGCAATTGTCCATGAATGATCCATACTCATTCTGCGGATCAGATATACCACGATCACAGTAATGGCAAATGCGGCAATTGTCACCAGCATTTCTTTATTTCCCAGCATTCCGTCAATCAGCAGGCGTAGTTTCGCCGTTGCTTCTTCTGCTCCCATGGAATTAATCGTAGCCGCATTGTTGATCACTGTCTGGATCAGGTAATATACCACGACGCCGCATCCCACGGACACACAGGAAGCCGGAGTTCCTATCAGTCCCATGGCCACAGGCATCACATAGGGAATCTTCAGCATACACAAAATCGGTGTCAGCACCACTACCAACGCTTCCTTTGACGTAAATCTCAAAAACAGCAGATACAGCAGCAGGAAAACTACCAGTCCCACAGCAGCTGTCTCCAAAGACAGCGCATACATATGCATCAATGAAAATACCATTGCAAAAAACGTCACAAATCCGGTTGGCAGAAAGGAGCACATCAGGGATACGATCAGCACAATCGCCATATTGTCCAGCTTTGTCATATAACCCAGTCTGCCGTTTATAGTGCTCAGTACAAGGAAGCTGAGCAAAAATTTGACCACCGGCAGAATAAAAGCTTCGTTTCTGCTATAGATCTTCTTCAGATTTTCTCTTAATTCCAGTAAAGCAGTCATATTTCCTCCAGGTCAATCTGTGCAGGCTGTTACTCATTATAAATAGAATTCAGCTTCTTCAGATTGTTGTAATAACATTTCAGGCTTTTTTTCGCCTTGGCATAACGAATAGAACAGATCAGATAGGATGCAGCTCCATAGACCACTACCGTCACTCCATAATATAGCAGAACATTACTGGCAAAACCGATCAGATCGATTTTATAAATATCCTGCATAAAGGTCTCAAAATCATAGAAAATGAATAGTGCAAAGCAGACTGCAAACGCAATGGTAGCACATAATATGGATTTCAGCACCTGAACGGCAATGTAATCACTGCGGAAATACCTGCCGATAGCCATATTCTTTTTCCCTTCATTCTCTTCATAAGATGCCATTTGTGTCATCAGTATGACTTTTTCTTCGTTCAGCATAACTCCTCCGCTTACATATGCTTACAGAAAGCGCATTCTCTCTCCGTCTCTGGAGGTTCTTGGACTCTGCTTGGCTGCAGCCTGCTTTTTGGGCAGTACACTCTGCAGATCCATGGACATGTCATATTTGCACTTCTCACAAAATCTTCCGCTGCGGATCGGTGCGCCGCATTTCTCGCAGCTCAGCATGATGCTGGAGCCTTCAGTCAGTTCCAGTCTCTCTTCTCTCAGCCACTGCTGGATCTGGGAAGGCTCAACGTCACAGTTCTCCGACACATCCTGAATACCTACGCCGGGATTCTCACGAATGTACTCTTTTACCTCCTGGAATTTAGCTTCCATCTTTTCACGGCACCGGGGACACAAAAAAGGACCTGCCACATAGTTAAAGATATGTCCGCACATTCTGCAATTTCTTATATTCATAGTATCTCACACCTTCCTGATCATAATCCCGACCCACAGGCCAAAGTAACACAATATACTTCGGATACACCATTGTCTTTTAACAATGCTGCAATCTCATCCAGGGTCGTGCCTGTTGTGTAAATATCATCCACCAGAACAATCCGGTCATATAATTTTACATCATTTCTTCCCATAATAAAAGCCTTTTTCAAATTATTTTGCCGTTCTGCCGGATTCAGCAGTTTCATCGGCGCCGTGTTTTTTATCCGCCTTACCAGTTTTTCATCCACCGGCAGCTGCAGACTTCTCCCCAGTGCTCTCGCAAGACATGCCGCCTGATTGTATCCGCGGATCCGCAGTTTTCTGCGATGCAGCGGCACCGGCACCAGTACATCCGGCTGTATGTTCAGTATAAAATCCCCCAGAAAACGTCCCATTTCTTCCCCGAAGAAGTCACCATATTCCTGCCTGCCGCTATATTTCAGACGATATATAGATGTCGATGCACTACGATATTCATATAGTGTTCTGGCTCTGTCATATTTATGTTTTCCACGTATACAGTCCTTGCAGAATTCCCGCTCTTCTGACAGCTTCTTCCCACACCGCATGCACCACGGGGCTGTCACCACCTTTAATTTCGGCAGACATTCCAGACAGATTTTCTCGCCAAAGGGACGCACGATCCCGTCACAGACGGGGCACCTTCTGGGAAACAGTAATTGCAGCACCGTTTCTTTTGCTTTTCTGATATATTTTATACTCTTTTTTTCCAAACGCCTCTCCCCTGTTCTCTTTTTGCTACAGCATCCCGTCTTCCGGCAGACAGCAGATTTCCCGGATCCGCTGTTCCAGTGCTGTATATCTGCGGTTCTCACTGACGTTTTCGATCATATTCCGTACCGTTTCGCTGCCTCCCAGAATAGTAACGCAGTTTCTTGCCCTCGTAATACCTGTATAAAGAAGATTCCGATTGAACAGCATTCTGGGGCCGCCGAGAAGCGGCAGGATCACCGCCGGATACTCACTTCCCTGAGATTTATGTATCGTTATGGCATAGGACAATTCCAGTTCTTCCAGTGCTGAAAACGGATAATTTACCCTTCTGCCGTCATCAAATTCTACAAGTAAGGCTGACATCGTCTCATTGATTTCCCGGACTCTTCCCATGTCTCCGTTGAATACGCCCATTCCTTTGTCAATGGGGATATTGTATTTCCCGACAATTTCCCACTCCAGCTGATAATTGTTCTTTACCTGCATGACCTTATCCCCTTCGCGGAATGTCGTATTCCCGTAAGTGTGTTCTTTCTTCCGGGGATCCGCCGGATTCAGATATCTCTGAAGGATTTCATTCAGTGTTTCACAGCCCAGGCTCCCCTTGCGCATAGGGGTCAGCACCTGAATCTCAAAGGAAGATGCCCCTACATATTTCGGCAGTTTTTCCTGAATCAGCTGGATCATATGCTTATATATGACGTTTACGTCATTTCGTTCCAACAGAAAGAAATCTTTTGATTTATTATCCAGTGCAATCTGTTCTCCACGGTTAATACGATGGGCATTGATAACAATATCACTCTGGCCTGCCTGCCGGAAAATTTTCTCCAGGGTAACCATGGGAAAGGCTTTGCTGTTCATGAGATCTCTCAGCACCTGTCCCGGTCCCACACTGGGCAGCTGATCCACATCTCCCACCAGGATCAGCCTGGTACCCGGAAGGATTGCTTTTAACAACGCCTGGAACAATTGAATATCCACCATGGACATTTCATCAATAATGACAACATCCGCTTCCAGCGGATTCTCCTGGTTCCGCTCAAAATTCGCCTTTCTGGTATCGTCTTCTGACAAAGCGCTGCTTAATTCCAGAAGCCGGTGAATTGTTTTTGCCTCAAAGCCGGTGGCTTCTGTCATTCTCTTGGCCGCCCGGCCTGTGGGTGCTGCCAGAAAAATATCCATGCCTTCTGCTTCAAAATAACGGATGATCATATTGATGGTGGTAGTCTTGCCGGTACCGGGTCCTCCGGACAAAATAAACAGTCCGTTTTTAATGCTTTCTTCCACAGCTTTCAACTGCAATCCGTCAAGCTCCATGGACAGGTTTTCCGCCATGCGTTCCAGTCTTTTACGGATGGCAGTATCCTGAGATGGCAGATTTTCTGTTTCTACCATGGGGATATTCAGATTTCTCAGCATATTGGCACAATTAAGCTCCGCATAGTAATAGGATGCTGCGAACACAGCTTCTCCTTTTGCCACCAGCTTTCTGTCTACGATCAGGTTATCCACCTGCGGTCTGATATGCTCTTCCTGTACCCCCAGCAATTCTGCCGCTCTGTGAAGTAAAAGTTCCAATGGAAGATAGCAGTGGCCTTCTCCCACCGCCTGCAGCAATGTATACAGAATCCCACTGCGGATGCGGTAATCTGAATCGGTATGAATACCGATTTTACCGGCAATTTCATCAGCAATGCGAAATCCCACGCCGCTGACATCCTCCGCCAGCCGATAGGGATTTTCTCTCATAACGCTGTACATTTCCATACCGTAAGTATTATATATTTTTACCGCCAGAGTATTACTGATTCCATATTGCTGTAGATAAACAAGTGCTTCCCGAAGATCCTTTTTTTCTTCCATCTGCACAGCGATCTCCTGTGCCTTGCGTTCACTGATGCCCTTGATCTCAGCCAGTCTCTCCGGCTCCTCCTCAATGATCCGGAACGTATCATCTCCGAATTTTTTAACGATCCGGGCAGCCAGCGCCTCTCCAATGCCGCGGATCGCCCCAGACCCCAGATATCTCTCCATTCCTACACGATCCGTAGGCGCTACGGTCTCATAGGTCTGTATTTTAAACTGATGTCCGTATACCGGGTGCTCGATATATTCTCCTTCCGCAGAAATATTCTCTCCCTGACTCAGCCCCTTACACATGCCGACACAGGTAATTTCCTCCCCTTCTGCAGACAGAATCATTACCGTATATCCGTTTTCTTTATTTTGAAATACAATATGATCTACAAATCCTGTAACTTTTTCCATTTTCCTTCCTCATATCATTATATCTTTGGTTGTAAGGCTGTCCTCTCCGGATCCGGAAAGATAACCGCCGCAGCGGTCAGAGAAAAAAATCAGGGCTGTCGGGATGACAGCCCGAAGTAACTGCTAAAGATTATAATTACGTTTCATCTGTTCATAGAGCATCTGTGCCAGCCCCAGACTGTTCTGCTCCGTGGAGTCCGATGCGATCTGCTGTACCATCTCATCCTTATAGTAATCCATAAGCTGAGAATTCGATGAAGAAGTATCCTCACTCTCCGGGATGGTCTTCATCATTTCCTTGAACATCTGCTCCAGAAAATATGCCTCGAACTGTTTACAGGCATCCATCAATTCATCATCTGTTGCCTTGGTGTAATCCGCACCGCTTACCTGATTCTGTATTTTGGAAGCTGTCTGGTTCGCCGCATTGGTGTAGGCGGTGCTGTCCAGAGCAGAGCTGCCATATAAAGAAGAGATATCCATAATTTCTCATTACCTCCGTAGGTTGTTGGCCTGCTGCAGCATCTCGTCAGATGCTGTGATGGCTTTGGAGTTAAGTTCATAAGCACGCTGTGCCACGATCATATTTACCATTTCATCTACGACCTGCACGTTGGAGCTCTCCAAATAACCCTGGATGATGCTGCTCTTTTCCACGTTGTTATTCGTAGCTTCGTTGATCGCCTGTCCACTGGCTGCTGTCTGCTGATATAAGCTGTCAGCCAGTCTCTCCAGTCCGTTCGGATTATTGAACTGGTAAACACCAATGGTGATGCCGATAGGCTGAGGATTGTTCTTTGCATCAGGATAGCACAAGCTTCCGTCCTTGCTCACCGTAACATTGCTCATAACATAATTACTGTCCAATACGATGGGTTTGCCCTGTGTATCCAATACCGGAAGTCCGTCGGAGGTTGCCAGCATATTACCGCCGTTGGCTGCCAATGTGAATTTCAGATTACCGTTTCTGGTGTAGTAAGTATTGCCGTCCGCACCTCTTACTGCAAAGAAACCCTTACCGTCGATAGCAAATGCTGTATCACTGTCGGATGCTGTCAGGCTTCCCTCTTTAAATACAGAACTAATGGAAGCGTTTCTTACACCAAGTCCCACCTGTGCACTGCTGGGTTTCGTGTCTCCGTTTGCGGAAGTTGTTTTTGTCTGGATGTTCTGATATAACAGGCTTTTGAATTCATTCACCTGTGTCTTGTAGCCTGTGGTATTTACGTTTGCCAGATTGTTGGCAATAGTATCCACATTTGTCTGTTGTGCGATCATGCCGGTCGCTGCTGTCCATAAGCTTCTGACCATATGTAGTCTCCTCTCAAGCTTCTCCTAGTCATCCATGACCTGATTTTTATCCTAAAATATTCTATTTCAATTATCGGCTGTTTTTGCCGTTTCCATTACCGTTACGAAAGTTTACCGATCTGATTTGCTGCCACATCCAAAGTGCCGTCAATGGTCTGAACCACTTTCTGGTTGGATTCGTAAGCTCGGGTAATGGAGATCAGATTCACCATTTCGGATACTACCTGCACATTCGCCATCTCCAGATATCCGGATTTCACCTGTGCTTTGGCCGTAGTCATTTTGGCGCCTTCTATCGGCTGGTAATAAGTCTCCCCGTATTTTTCCAGATAATCATAATCTTCAAAATCAGTTACCTGAATTTTGGCTACTGCCCGGTCATTTTGGTAGATGGTACCATCATCTGTGATTTTGGAATCAAGCAATGTGTTCAGACGAATCCGTCTGTTCTGGGTATCCAGCACATAATCTCCCTCTTCCGTAACGAGGTAACCGTCCTTATTCAGGGTAAACTGTCCGGCACGGGTATATTTAGTATCGGTTTCCCCCGCCTTGTTTTTAAATTCAATAGCAAAAAAGCCTTCACCGGACAACGCCAGATCATAGGTATTATCTGTAATCCGGAACGAGCCCTGCGAATAATCTGTATAATTCTCTCCGATCTTTACTCCGGGATTCTTGATACCGATCCTCTGGACATTTCTCATGCCAACGGACTGATCCTTGATCTTTACGGTCAGCACATCATCAAAGGACTGGCTTGTAGAGCCTTCCTTTTTATAACCGACGGTGGATGCATTGGCCAGATTATTGGTCATAATGTCCATTCTGTTCTGTTCATTTACCATACCGGTATAAGCGGTATATAAGCCTTTAACCATTCTTATCCTCCATTTGCGATGTTTCGATCCTTCGACAAATGTACGGCATCCTGCCTTGTTTGTAATTCTTAGTTATCTCTGTAGCCTGCCAGGAACTCTACATATTTACCGGTTCCGATAGCAACTGCAGTCATGGGATCCTCTGCAGTCATGGTATTGATACCTGTCTTGGCGGAGATCAGATCCTCCAGACCACGCAGCAGGCTTCCGCCGCCTGTCAGTACAATACCTCTGTCCGCAATATCCGCTGCCAGCTCAGGGGGAGTTTTCTCCAATACGCTGTGGATGGTCTCCACGATCTGTGCCGTGGTCTCACGTAATGCTTCCTCGGTCTCCTCGGAAGATACCTTTACGGTCTTAGGCAGACCGGTTACAAGGTTACGTCCTCTGACATCCATATAATCCACTTCTGCTCTCTTGTAACAGGAACCGATCTTGATCTTCAGATCCTCTGCGGTTCTCTCACCGATGAGCAGGTTATGTTTCTTACGCATGTAACGGACAATAGCTTCATCAAAATCATCTCCTGCGATCTTGATGGATGCGCTGACTACCGTACCTCCCAGAGAGATTACGGCGATATCGGAAGTACCACCACCGATATCTACGATCATATTACCGCAGGGCTTGGAAATATCAATGCCCGCACCGATAGCAGCTGCGATGGGCTCCTCGATAATGGATACCTCTCTGGCACCTGCCTGGTAAGTAGCGTCTTCTACTGCTTTCTTCTCTACCTCTGTAACGCCGCTGGGAACGCAGACGGCAATACGGGGCTTACGGAAAGTTCTCTTACCCAAAGCCTTCTGGATAAAATATTTCATCATTTTCTCTGTTACAGTATAGTCGGAGATAACGCCCTGACGTAAGGGTCTGACCGCTACGATATTGCCGGGGGTTCTGCCCAGCATCAGTCTGGCATCCTCACCGATGGCTTTAATCTTATTCGTATCTCTATCAAAAGCTACAACAGAGGGCTCTTTTAATACGACACCCTTTCCTCTGATGTATACCAGAATGCTGGCGGTACCTAAATCAATTCCGATATCTGTGCACTGCATTTTTTATTACCCCTTTCAATGGTATCTATCTATAAGTTTTGACCCTACACGCTATTTTAGTCATATACGTTATATTATAACTGAATTTTTTCCATTTTCATAGGGGGTATTTCTTAAAATTTGATAACTATTCAGAACCATGTAAATAGTTATCTTAGTTTCTTGTCCTTCTCCAGCATCTTTTTCACATAATATCCTGTGTAGGATTTCTTCACCTTGACGATTTCTTCCGGAGTTCCCTTAGCGATGACAGTACCGCCGCGGTCTCCACCTTCCGGGCCCATATCGATGATGTAATCTGCGGTTTTGATCACATCCAGATTGTGTTCGATGACAACTACGGTGTTGCCGCCGTCCGCCAGTCTGTGCAGGATCTCCACCAGTTTGTGTACATCCTCAAAATGCAGTCCCGTGGTAGGCTCATCCAGAATGTAGATGGTCTTGCCGGTGCTCCTTCTGGAAAGTTCGGTGGCCAGCTTGATACGCTGTGCTTCACCGCCGGACAGGGTCGTAGAGGGCTGTCCCAGCTTTACATAGGAAAGTCCCACATCATACAGAGTCTCGATCTTTCTGCGGATATAAGGTACATTTTCAAAGAAAGGCAGTGCTTCTTCCACCGTCATATCCAGCACATCAAAAATACTCTTGCCTTTATATTTCACATCCAGAGTCTCACGGTTATAGCGCTTACCGCCGCAGACTTCACACGGTACATAGACATCCGGCAGGAAATGCATCTCGATCTTGATGATACCATCACCGCCGCAGGCCTCACATCTTCCACCCTTGACATTGAAGCTGAAACGTCCCTTGCTGTAGCCCTTGGCCTTGGCATCTGCCGTAGATGCAAACAGGTCACGGATCAGGTCAAACACACCGGTATAGGTAGCTGGATTGGATCTGGGGGTACGTCCGATAGGAGACTGGTCGATGTTGATGACCTTGTCCAGCTGCTCCACGCCTTCGATTCCTTTGTGTCTGCCGGGAATGCAGCGGGCACGGTTCAGTTCCCTTGCCAGATGCTTGTAAAGGATCTCATTTACCAGGGAACTTTTTCCCGATCCGGAAACACCGGTAACACAGGTCATGACACCCAGTGGGATCTCCACATCTACATTTTTCAGGTTGTTTTCCTGTGCCCCCAGTACTTTGATCCATCCGGTAGGAGTCCGTCTGGTCTCCGGTACGGGGATCCTCTTTTTACCGCTGAGATACTGACCCGTAATGGATTCCGGAATCTGCATGATCTCTTCTGCGGTACCGCAGGCAATGACCTCACCACCATGGGAACCTGCTCCCGGTCCGATGTCTACGATGTAATCTGCTGCCAGCATGGTATCTTCATCATGTTCTACCACCACCAGGGTATTGCCCAGATCCCGCAGGTTCTTCAAAGTGTTCAGCAGCTTGTCATTGTCTCTCTGATGCAGACCGATACTGGGCTCATCCAGAATATAGCACACGCCTACCAGTCCGGAACCGATCTGGGTTGCCAGACGGATACGCTGTGCTTCACCGCCGGACAGGGTAGCTGTGGCTCTGGCCAGGGACAGGTACTCCAGTCCCACATCCACCAGGAATCCCACTCTGGCGCGGATCTCTTTCAATACACGTTCTCCGATGAACTGCTGTTGTTTCGTCAGTGTCATCGTGTCTAGGAATTTCTGCAGATCACGAATGGACATCGAAGTGATCTCATAGATATTCTTGTCACATACGGTAACTGCCAGAGATTCCTTCTTCAGCCGCATGCCCTTACATTCCTTACAGGGGGTGATGCGCATGAAAGTCTCATACTCCTGCTTCGAGCTTTCGGACGCCGTTTCACGATAACGGCGCTCCACATTTTTGATCAATCCTTCAAAAGCTACAGGATACACGCCGCTTCCGCGCTGTCCGGTATAATGTACCATAACTTCCTTACCATTGGTTCCATGAATCAGGATATCATGAATTTTCTGGGGATACTCTTCAAAAGGTGTGTCCAGATCGAAATTGTATTCCTTCGCCAAGGCCCGCAAAATAGCATTGGTAAAGCTGGACTTGTCCGCGCAGGACTGCCAGCCCATCACAGTAATGGCACCCTCATTGATGCTGAGTCTCTTGTCCGGGATCATCAGATCCTCGTCAAACTCCATCTTGTATCCCAGTCCGAAACATACCGGGCAGGCACCGAAGGGATTATTGAAGGAAAAGCTTCTGGGTTCCACTTCACTGACACTGATACCGCAATCCGGGCAGGAAAAACTCTGGCTGAAGGTCACCGGTTCACCGCCGATCACATCCACCACCAGAAGTCCTTCTGCCAGTTCCAGTACATTTTCAATAGAGTCTGTCAGGCGGCGCTGGATGCCATCCTTTACCACCAAGCGGTCTACCACGATATCGATATTATGCTTGATGTTTTTATCAAGCTTGATCTCTTCCGTCAGTTCATACATGCTGCCATCGATACGCACCCTGACATAACCGCTTCTCTTGGCACGCTCCAGTACTTTTGCATGCTCGCCCTTACGGCCTCTGACCACGGGAGCCAGCAGCTGGATCTTCGTGCCTTCTCCCATGTTCATGATCTGATCCACCATCTGATCCACAGTCTGCTTGGCGATCTCTCTGCCACACTTCGGGCAGTGGGGAATACCGATCCTCGCATACAGCAGACGGAAATAGTCGTAGATCTCTGTTACCGTACCTACAGTGGAACGAGGATTACGGTTGGTTGACTTCTGGTCGATGGAGATTGCCGGGGACAGCCCCTCAATACTTTCCACATTGGGCTTTTCCATCTGTCCCAGGAACTGTCTCGCATAGGAAGACAAGGACTCCATATAACGTCTCTGTCCCTCGGCGTAAATCGTGTCGAATGCCAGAGAGGATTTGCCGGAACCGGACATACCGGTCAGTACCACCAGCTCGTTTCTGGGAATGTCCACATTAATATTTTTCAGATTATGTTCATTGGCGCCCCGGATCTTAATGTACTCCCGTGGACGCATCTTCTTTACTTCTTCCATTGTCTAGCCTTTCTTAAATAAAATATTGTTCTCCAACTGTTCAGAGCCCTATTCGCAAAATCGTGGCTATGAATAGTTATTCCATATCATTTAACTGCTTTTTCAACTCTATCATCTTATCACGCAGTTCTGCTGCCGTCTCGAAGTTCAGGTCTGCTGCTGCTTTCTGCATCTTCTTCTGAATGTCGCCGATCAGCTTCTCCAGTTCTTTCTTCGTCATGGATTCCGGATCCTTCTCGAAGCGTACTTCCTCCTTGGCGATCACCTTGGAGATGCTGATGAGATCCCGCACCGCCTTTTTGATGGTCTGCGGTGTGATACCATGTTCTTCGTTGTATTGCATCTGGATTTCACGACGTCTGTTGGTCTCATCCAGTGCTTCCTGCATGGAATCCGTGATGGTATCTGCGTACATGATAACATGACCCTCTGCATTACGGGCTGCACGGCCGATGGTCTGGATCAAGGATGTGGCACTTCTCAGGAAGCCTTCCTTGTCCGCATCGAGAATTGCCACCAGTGTGATCTCCGGAATGTCCAGACCCTCTCGCAACAGATTGATACCTACCAGTACATCAAACACGTCCAGACGCATATCCCGGATGATCTGGGCACGTTCCAGCGTGTCAATGTCGGAATGCAGGTATTTTACCCGTATGCCGACCTCCTTCATATAATCCGTAAGATCCTCCGCCATGCGCTTGGTCAGCGTCGTGATCAGTACCTTATGGTGCTGTGCGATCTCCTTATTAACCTCTCCGATCAGGTCATCGATCTGTCCCTCTACCGGACGCACCTGTACTTCCGGATCCAACAGTCCTGTCGGACGGATGATCTGCTCTGTCCGCAGCAATTCATGTTCCTTCTCATAATCGGAAGGGGTAGCGGATACGAACATCATCTGATCGATATGCGCCTCAAATTCCTCAAAATTCAACGGCCGGTTGTCCAGTGCGGAGGGCAGACGGAAACCGTAGTCCACCAGTGTCTGTTTTCGCGAACGGTCTCCGGCATACATGCCGCGGATCTGAGGGATCGTCATATGAGACTCATCCACAATGATCAGAAAATCATCCGGGAAGAAATCCAGCAAGGTCATGGGCGGTGCTCCCGCAGGAAGTCCGTTCAGATGTCTGGAATAATTCTCTATGCCGGAGCAGAAACCGGTCTCTCTTAACATTTCAATATCGAAATTCGTCCGTTCCGCAATGCGCTGGGCCTCGATCAGCTTGTCTTCGCCCTTGAAAAACTGTACCCGCTCCTTCATCTCTTCTTCAATATTGTCACAAGCCGCCTTGATCTTCTCCTGGGATACCACATAATGGGATGCCGGGAAGATCGCCACATGATTCAGCTCTGCATGAATTTTCCCTGTAAGCGGCTCCACCTCTGCGATCCGGTCAATCTCATCCCCAAAAAATTCGATGCGGATGAGATAGTCTCCGCCCTGTGCCGGGTACACTTCCACTACATCTCCCCTGACACGGAAAGTTGCACGCTGGATGTCCATATCATTACGATTGTATTGAATGTCAATCAGTTCCCGCAGCACCTCGTCACGGTCCTTCACCATACCGGGACGCAGAGATACGATCAGATCCTGATATTCGTCCGGGCTTCCCAGACCGTAAATACAGGACACACTGGCCACTACCACCACATCCCTGCGCTCCGCCAGAGAAGCCGTTGCCGACAGACGCAGCTTATCGATCTCATCATTGATGGAAGAATCCTTGGCAATATAAGTGTCGGAAGAGGGCACATAGGCCTCCGGCTGATAGTAATCGTAATAGGAGACAAAATACTCTACTGCATTCTCCGGAAAAAACTCCTTCATTTCTCCGTAAAGCTGTCCCGCCAGTGTCTTGTTATGGGCAATGATCAGTGTCGGCTTATTCAATGCCTGGATCACGTTGGCCATGGTAAAAGTCTTACCGGAACCGGTAACACCAAGCAATGTCTCAAACTGATTACCCTGACGGAAGCCTTCCACCAACTCCGCAATGGCCCGGGGCTGATCTCCGGTGGGCTGATATTCTGAATGTAATTTGAATTGTGAGGGTTCGTTAGAATGATTCATGATGCCTCTCCGTGCAAATCTATCGTTGGAATAATGATCCATAACTATCCGGCAGCGTTACATCGCACCAGATAGTTATGGATAGTATTTTCACGTTACGCACAGATTATAGCAGACTTTTTTTGAAAAGTACAGATGAATTCGAAAATATGTTCGGTTTTGTTCATACCACGTCAATACATTTCCTTGTTTTTACAATCATTCCCGGATATTGCTTTTTAAAATCTCTGTATTTTTTCCCGTTTACATCATGTGTTAACACTTTATGAATTATGATTCTCGGTAATATATCACACCCGGACAGCTTTGCAGCATAATTCTGTATGGTTTTTCTTATTTGGTCAATTGCTTTATTCAGGTCTGATCCTTTTAATTCGATCACATATGCCGCATGAACATTTGCATTTTCTACTTCTACAATATAATCGCAGCGTTCTTCTGCAATTCCCTTTACAATATCTCCGTCTATCAGGAACTGATAGACATCACTGGCAGATTTATTCTGAAGTATATGTTCATTTCCATTTTCTCTCGATACAACTATGGGCTGTTTTTGCTCACATCGCGAATATATTTTATCAAAAATCATGCGTTACTCCTCTGCTCATAATCCATATGGAACAGTTTATCATATACTTCGTTAATTTCCCCAGACGCCCCATCTATTACTTCGTTTATGATCAAATTGTGATCCTCGGCATCAAGGCACGAACGTATTTTTCCTTCTTCCAAAAAATACGCTTCATGATTCTTTATATAAAACATCTTATCAACTTCTTTATCTACGCCCTCATATTTCTGCGCAAGTGCTTCCGCATAAATCAAATTGTTTAATGCCCCAAGTACATATGGGCTATGCGTAGTTACTAAAACTTCGCAATTACAATTTTCCATCATTGCCAGCATTTCTATCACACATTTTTGAGCTTCCGGATACAAATGTGCTTCCGGCTCCTCTAAAATAATATATGCTTTTGTATTATTTGTCAGAATGTGTAGTAGAATATTGAATATCCATACGGTTTCCTGTTGACCCGAAGAGGTATAATTTATTTTTACAAAATGTTCATCATCGATATATAGTCTTTCTTCGCTGTCTTTAAAAACATATTTTCCCTTCAATACATGTTGGACCAGGTCAAGCATCTTTCCAATTACTTTTGTATCAACTTTAGCTCCCAACGTATTTTTTTTCTGTTCAATCAGTCCACTGACACCATTTTCAAATAAAGGCCGTATTTTTAATATGCGTTCTATATATTTTTGTGTACAGAAATCAATACTACGTTTCTGGTCATCATCCATCGTCGTAAACAAATAATTCAGCTGTGATGTCAGAAGTGAAATAAGGCTTCTGCCTGCAGGAATAAAAACTGCTTCGTAGTCATCCCTAAAAAGTGTATTTATCTGTTTCCTTAGTTCCCCTGATTTTATAGTTTCCTCATCAAAAATCCTTTTTAGAAATTCCTCTATATTATTACTAAAATCTATCCATACATATTTGGGAGAAATGAAGTCATAACCTTCCTGCATTTTTAACGACACTATGATCTCTGTCATAGTATCATAATGATAAATCAGTTTCATATCTTTGCTCATTGCTTTGGAAGTTCCAAACAACTGCAGAAATTTATTTCTTAATATTTTTATCACATCATACGACAATGTATTTCCCGTCCCAAGCAATGTTCTTCTTGAAATTGCATCGAGAATATCATCCTTTACCGTACGGCAGAAAAAAACAGCCTTGGCAATTGTGCTTTTACCGGATGCCTGTGCTCCGGTAAGTACCGTAAACTGTTCTATATCCATTTGGCAATTATTAATCGGCCCTAGGTTATGAATCTCAATCTTTGCCATATTATCTATATTCTCCTCGTTCTAAAACTGCTTCGTCCAATCTATATAGCTCTGGTTCGCTTCAATCGTTAACACCGCAAAGGTTCCTTCGGCTTCCGGTTTACTCAAATAACTATCCCCTCTTTCTCCACGTTATGATAAAACATATCTGCATTCTTCCAATAGTCAAAATGTTCCTTGCTCTGCACTACCGGCATGATATCCGTCTCATGTTCATTATTGAAGTCATAAGTAATATCGCAGATCTTTCTTTCCAAGGGGCTTACATTGTCCACATTCGCATCCACCAATACCATGACATCCACATCCGAATCCGGTCGAAAATCTCCTCTCGCATACGATCCATATAGAATAACCTTTTTTACTCTGTCATCCGTAACCTTTTCCAGTTCTTCCCAATAAATCCTCAATAAGTTTTCAAGCTGCTGCGGCATTACCTACACCTTCTTTCTGTTCCTAATATGTGCCGTTTCCTGTAATCATAGTACCATACGCCAGTTTTTTTCTCAACAAAAAACCTCAGTAGATTTCTCTACTGAGGTTTACTTCGCAGGTCAACCCCTGCTTCGCAGGGCTACAAGGATTCGAACCTTGAAATGACGGAGTCAGAGTCCGTTGCCTTACCGTTTGGCGATAGCCCTATGTCGTTTACTTGATGAAGTATACACTATCTGTTTCCGTTTTGCAATACCTATTTTTAAAAAATTTTAAAAAAATATACAAAATTAAAACAATTCGTGTCAAATCATCGCATAAACACTGTAATATAGGGATAATCCACCCGGTCAGTCGGTTGAAAATCATTCTGCAGCCAATCCCAGATAAAGCTGTTCTCTCCTTCTGCGGAGATGTCTCCGTAACAGCTTTCGAATACCACGACATCCGGATATCTGTCCGGATTGATCTTCCAGTAATCCAACAGCCGTTCATCATAAACCATGGAACAGATCGTATCCGGAGAAGCCTGTGTATGTTCTCCCAGCATGCAGTAGAACTGCGATGCCCCCACATACAACACCGTGCTTCCGGAGGGTACCGCTTCGTTCCATATTTCCATATTGTTGTTATAGCGGAAGGCAGACATATAGTCCGTCAGAATTCCGGCACGCAGCCCCTCTCTGTTAATGCCACGGACATTGGTAAACACAGGCGCATGATTTTCTGATGCGCCTATCATCAGATAACAATAGCCGAATGCATTTCCCAGTACCAGACACAGGCACAGGATCCGGAAAACTTTCCTTCCCTTTTCTTCAACCTTATCCCAGTAAGTACCGATGCATAAAAATCCGGCAACCGCCCCCAGGATCAGGTAGGTATTCAATACGTCAGGTCCCCAATTGGAGAGCAGTAATGCCGCAAAATAGCTCACACAGGCAATTCCCATGATATATGCCGTAGTCTTCTGGCTTCTGTCTTTCCGCAGGAAAATATACAGCCCTGCAAAAAGAATCCCTACCAGAGGAACCTGGGGGTAAATTGCGCTGGAAGGACCAAACAGCCAGAACCATACCTGAATCAACAATACCGCTGCCAGGAAAAACAGCCCCGGCACCTGAAGTCCTTCCGGCAATTTCTTTTTTAACAGCTTCGTGATCAAAAGCTTCACTGCCAGCGCTGCAACGGCTGCAAGGATCAAAAGTGCCCCCACGATGGCAAAGCCTTCCGACCAGCTTACTATTTTCTCAAACAGTGTCATTTTGTGAGAGCCTTCATTTAAGATCTCTCCTACCATCTGCAGCATGGTGGCAGGCGCCATATAGCTGCACAGATAAGCAGACATTGCTCCAGCACTGATCACGCAGGGAAGAAGGTATGCCGCACACTCCTTCCACTTTCTGTCGGATTTGTGAAGCAGCAGATACCCCATACAACAGATAAATACCAGTACCATGCTCGGATATGCCAACACATCACAGGTCATAAAGATTCCCGACCATACAAGATAAGAAATCTTTTTTTCTCCAAAGAAATAGCGGAGCATGCACAGGATCATCAATGTAAAGAACCAGTTATGTAAATTAGAGTACTCCGGTACATAGACACATTTGGGCGTCACAATATAGTACAGCATGGCAAGCAGTGTCACTGTCCCCTGTTCCATCCCGGGCCATACCTTGCGCAGTGTTTTATATAAATACACTGCAACACCTCCCTGAATAAGCAGGCTGACGATCCGCAGGTACAGGTTCAGGTAATTGATCCCCCCGGTCATCATCATAAACAGTTTAATGAACACTGCGGTAAAAATAGCTGACGTCTGATGAGGCTCCCACATTTCCAGAAGCAGCCGATCCCCCATGGCAAGGCGATACCCTGCCATAATACCATAGCCTTCGTCCATATCCGCTCCGATGAACAGGCTTTTCACGGTGTATGCAATTACCGCAAGAATACATATTATTTTCCAAAATTTTTCTTTTTTCATCATGCTGTTATCTTAACACAGGTTCCCGGACATCGCAACAAAAACGAGGCTCACCGCACATGCAGTAAGCCCCGTTTTTATTCAACACAATGAGAGAAACGTATTATGGTATTTTACAATGTATTTTATACTTCAAAGATCAGATCGCCGTAGGTAGGTACGGGCCATACCTTCTTGTCAACCATCATCTCCAGTTCATCCACAGGAGTTCTCAGGTCATCCATGGCGGTATGTACCACATCTTTATAGAAGAAAGCAAGCTTCTTGGGATCCTCGATACCTGCTGCCTCTGCCAGCTTATCCTCCAGAGTGGTCTCGGCAGCCTGTGCCTCTGCCAGCTTCTCGGAAACACTCTTCAGTACAGTGGTCTGTACGACAGCATCAGCGCCTGCACTCTTAACAGCCAGTACAGTGTCAGCCAGTGTCCTGGTATACTCCATAACTGCAGGGATATACTGCTTCTTCGCCATGTCTACCATGGTCAGAGCTTCAATATTAATGGTCTTGGAGTAGGTTTCATACAGAACCTCTTCACGGGATCTTAACTCTGCCTCAGTGAAGATACCGAACTTTTCAAACAGTTTGATGGACTTCTCAGTGGTCAGGGTCTCGGAAGCCTCTACCATGGACTTAATGTTGGGAAGTCCTCTTCTGGCTGCCTCTTCTACCCACTCATCGGAGTAACCGTTGCCGTTGAAGATGATTCTCTGATGCTCGGTCAGGTACTTCTTGATCAGATCGTGTACAGCACTATCAAAATCGTCTGCTTTCTCCAGAATATCTGCTGCCTCGCAGAAAGCTTCTGCAACGATAGCATTTAAAGTGGTGTTGGGGCTGGCAATGGAGTCAGCACTACCTACCATACGGAACTCGAACTTATTGCCGGTGAAAGCAAAGGGTGAAGTTCTGTTACGGTCTGTGGCATCCTTATCCAGATCCGGCAGCGTGGATACACCAGTCAGAAGCTTACCGCCCTGGATGGAATGGGTCGCATCACCGGTCTCAACCAGCTGCTTGACTACATCCTCCAGCTGCTCGCCCAGGAATACGGAAATGATAGCAGGAGGTGCCTCGTTGGCTCCCAGTCTGTGATCGTTGCCGACATCGGATGCACTCTGACGGAGCAGATCTGCATGGGTGTCTACAGCTTTCAGGATACATGCCAGTACTAATAAGAACTGGATGTTCTCGTTGGGGGTATCTCCGGGATCTAACAGGTTTACACCGTTATCGGTTCCCAGGGACCAGTTGTTATGTTTACCGGAACCGTTCACTCCGGCAAAAGGCTTCTCATGCAGCAGACAGGTCATTCCATGGCGTCCTGCTACTTTCTTCATGGTCTCCATAACCAGCTGGTTATGATCTACCGCAATGTTGGCAGTCTCATAAATAGGTGCCAGCTCATGCTGTGCGGGAGCTACTTCGTTATGCTGTGTCTTGGCGGTTACACCCAGCTTCCACAGTTCAATGTTCAGATCCTTCATGAAGGAACCGATTCTCTCGCGGATGGTACCGAAATAGTGATCCTCCAGCTCCTGTCCCTTGGGTGCGGGTGCACCGAACAGGGTACGTCCGGCGAAGATCAGATCTTCACGCTTCAGGTATTTATCTCTGTCTACCAGGAAGTATTCCTGCTCAGGTCCTACGCTTGCTACGACCCTGGTAGCCTCAGTGTTGCCGAACAGTCTTACGATACGCAGTGCCTGAGTGCTGACGGCTTCCATGGAACGAAGTAACGGGGTTTTCTTATCCAGTGCCTCACCCTTGTAAGAGCAGAAAGCGGTGGGAATGCAGAGGATCACGCCGGTCGCATCCTCTTTCAGGAATGCGGGAGAGGTGATATCCCATGCGGTATAACCTCTTGCCTCGAAGGTAGCCCGCAGACCCCCGGAAGGGAAGGAAGATGCATCGGGCTCGCCCTTGATCAACTCCTTACCGGAGAACTCCATGATCATCTTGCCGTACTCATCGGGATGGGTTACGAATGCGTCATGCTTCTCCGCCGTGATACCGGTCAGAGGCTGGAACCAGTGAGTATAATGGGTTGCGCCGTTCTCAATGGCCCAATCCTTCATTGCTTTTGCTACTACATCAGCGGTGGCCAGAGACAGCTCTCCGCCATGATCAATGATCTTCTTCACTTCTTTGTATACGCTCTTGGGTAATCTTTCCCTCATTTTACCAAGAGTGAATACCTTACTGCCAAAGATTTCTTCCACGTTTAATACTTCACTCATCTTCGTTTCCTCCTTATTTTTCACTATTTTCCATGCTTCCTGCGACTTCGTCCGGCACTGTTGCTATTCAGAACCTCCATGCGCAAAATCGCATCTTCGATGCTTTCCGGCTGGCTCTGAATAGTCACAAAAAAGGCGCTACACTCCTCGTGTAAACGCCTTCGTTCCGCATTGAAAAATATTAACTTGTGAGGATCGCTCCTCTATGGCTCATTACTATACAACAGATTTTTTTTGATTGCAATACCTTTTTTGAAAAAATTTTATTATTGCATCCGAAACGACCTTTGAAGCGTTCTATACCTCAAACAGCAGGTCTGCGTAGGTCGGGAACGGCCAGTACTTTTTATCTACCAGCTTCTCCAGTTCATCCGCAGGCTTTCTCAGTGCGTTCATTGACACCATGACTTCATCATGATAACAGAATGCCTGCTCCTTACCTCTCTCCATAGCGGAAGCCTTTTTCTCCACCTCGAGAAGTGCTTCGGATGCTTTCTCCATCTCGGTCAGTCTCTGTGTGATCTGCTGCAGCATCCGGACGGGCACATAAGTATCTCCCCCTGCTTCTGTGATGGCGATGACAGCGTCTGCCAGTGACTTGCTGTATTTCATGACTGCAGGGATGATCTGCTTATTGGCCATATCCACCATGGTCAGTGCCTCGATGTTGATGGTCTTCGCATAGGTCTCGTACAGTACCTCCGCACGGGAACGCAGCTCTGCCTCGGTGAAAATTCCGAACTTTTCAAACAGATGAATGGCCTTGGGTGTGGTCAGGGTATCTACTGCCGCTACCATGGAAGGAATATTGGGCAGTCCTCTTCTGGCTGCTTCCTCTTCCCATTCTTTGGCATAACCATTGCCGTTGAAAATAATACGCTGGTGTGCGGTCATATATTCCTTGATCAGATCATGGACTGCCATGTCGAAATCTTCCGCACCTTCCAGACGGTCTGCTGCTTCGCAGAAGGCCTCTGCCACAATGGCATTCAAGGTGGTGTTGGGGCTGCCGATGGAATCCTCGCTTCCAACCATACGGAATTCGAATTTATTACCTGTAAAGGCAAAAGGTGAAGTACGGTTTCTGTCGGTGGCATCCTTTACAAAATCAGGCAATGTGGATACACCGGTGCGCAATACACCGCCTTCTTTCAGATTATCAGCCTTACCGGTCTCCACCAGCTGTGCCACCACATCCTCCAGCTGCTCGCCCAGGAAGATAGAGATAATGGCAGGAGGTGCCTCATAGCCGCCCAGTCTGTGATCGTTGCCGACATTGGACGCACTCTGGCGCAGCAGATCCGCATGGGTATCTACAGCCTTCATGATACATGCCAGTACCAGCAGGAACTGAATATTTTCATTGGGGGTCTGGCCGGGCTCCAACAGATTCACGCCATTGTCCGTCGTAATCGACCAGTTGTTGTGCTTGCCGGAACCATTCACGCCGGCAAAAGGCTTCTCATGCAGCATGCAGCGCAGACCATGCTTGCCTGCCACACGCTTCAGTGTCTCCATCACCAGCTGATTATGATCTACTGCCACATTTGCAGATTCATAGATCGGCGCCACTTCATGCTGTGCGGGAGCCGCCTCGTTGTGCTGGGTCTTGGATGTGACACCCAGCTTCCATAGTTCAATATTGACATCATGCATGAAACCACCAATACGCTCACGGATAACACCGAAATAGTGGTCATCCATTTCCTGTCCTTTGGGTGCAGGGGCACCGAACAGCGTACGTCCGGCAAAAATAATATCTTCACGCTGCAGGGCCTTTGCAGAGTCTACCAGGAAGTATTCCTGCTCTGCGCCTACAGACGGCAGTACCTTAGTGGCTTCCGTATTGCCGAACAGGCGGACGATTCGGATCGCCTGCCTGCTCAAAGCTTCCATGGAACGAAGTAATGGTGTCTTCTTGTCCAGGGCTTCGCCCTTATAAGAGCAGAAAGCTGTCGGGATACAGAGGGTCGGACCGGTAGCGGTCTCCTTGATGAATGCAGGTGAGGTAATATCCCATGTCGTGTAACCTCTCGCCTCAAAGGTAGCACGTAATCCGCCGGACGGGAAAGAGGATGCATCGGGCTCTCCCTTGATCAGTTCTTTACCGGAAAACTCCATGATCATACGGCCGTCTTCGTCCGGATGCGTTACAAAAGCATCATGTTTCTCTGCTGTAATTCCTGTCAGAGGCTGGAACCAGTGGGTATAGTGGGTCGCCCCGTTCTCAATGGCCCAATCCTTCATGGCGCTTGCCACGACATCCGCAGTCGCCAGGGAAAGCTCTCCTCCCTGATCCATGACTTTTTTCACTTCTTTGTAAGTACTCTTGGGGAGTCTTTCTTTCATTTTGCCCAGGGTAAATACCTTGCTGGCAAAAAGCTCCTCTACATTCAATTCTTCGCGCATGTGTCTGCTTCCCTCCGGTATAATATAGACCATAAACAATTTCCGCCGCTCTTTGCGCTCTCGAAATCGTCCTGATTGTCTTATACAGTGTACAACACGTGCGTTATAATGGTCAATGATTATTTTCTACGCTTTTCCCCCTGATAGTATCCATAAAATACCCTAAACTCATCATACTTCCAAGGATCATCCCCGGCATCTGGTTATACAGCTGGCGGCTGTTAGCTTCCCAGAACATCAGAAACAGGAACATTCCCGCAAATGCCAGCTGACAGATCATAAGCATCAGAGGTATTTCTTTTCCTTGAACCGTATTGTATATGCAGGAAACTACCCCTAACAGGAACAGCACATAGACCGTTTCCAGATAGCAGAAACAATATTGACTGGTTCTCCAGTAATAGTTTCCCCAGGGAGAAAACATGTTCCACAATAAAGTGCCGTCGTCATACTCGATAAACAGGAAGCTCTCGGCCCCCAGATTTCCATCCGCAAAATTACAGCTGATTTTTTTTATCAAATGCTCTTTGTTCAGAAAATTATTCTTATACGTGTGGATCCGTTCCAGGGAATATGCCGTTTTTTCCCTTTGATCCGGCAGTTCATTCAACCGGTCTACAAACGCTCTGTTATCTTCATAGGATCCATTTCCGTCAATCCCTAATGCCACCCAGCTGATCACAGGATTTGCGGTATTTACAGACTGCTTTGCAATATCATAGGTATTTACCCAGACATTCAGGCCCTGCTGCAGCACCAGAAATGCCGCAGCACATAACAGCATTTCCTTCCAGTGCTTCTTCGCCTGCCGCCATCCGAAAATAATGGCACCGGCGATCACAATGATCAGCGCCGTTACTTTCCAGGCAGCAGCCAGTACCATGACAAATGCTGCCAGACCATACCAGAAGTATCTCTTTTTATCGCTGCATTTCGTCCCTTTTTTAAAAAGCGCAATTCCCAGAACTCCCAGTCCGAAGCTCATGGAATCCGTGTAAAATGCCCATACCATTCCCCAGAGTGGAAGGAAACACGCAAATGCCAGCAAAATGGGAAACCTCCATTTCGTGTCCCCTTTCTGTTCTGCCAGATATCCGCATGCCCATATCACGGCAAGCACCTGCAGCACATTAACAGCCAACAGGAAGGGAAACCTCGGCAGATGCGCCCACTGTGCGATCCGGAACAACAAAGACAACAGCAGCATGGGCTTCAGATTGTTTCTGTAGATCAGAAAGTACTCCGGATTGGTAAGTTCCCTGCCCTCTGCCAGATTTTCCGCAGCAGAATACACTTGTGAGTAATCTGCGAAGGTATAGGCATTCTGTTCCCTGCCCAACGATGTAAGATACAGCGCAGCTCCAAGTCCCAGGAGTGCGATGCTATAAAGGAGCGTTCTTTTCCCAAAATGTGCATATACTTTGTCCCATATTATGCCACCGATCAGACTTAGGATTACCAGTGCGGCTGTTCCAAACAACATCTGCCATGAAATCAGATGGTTGCCGGGATAACGGATCGTGATCCCCACCACTGACAACAGCACCATTGCAAAAACAATATAGATTCCTGTAAGTACTCCTCTGTAAATCGTATTCCTTTTCCTATGAGCCACTTTCTCATCCTCTGTATCTATTCTACGTTTTTCCTCTCAGGTACCCGGGCACACCATGCCACATCCAGCGGAAGCATCAGCATGATCGGCAGCATATATCTTATTTCACCATTGACCGGGGAAAGAAGACATACCAGAAAAACAAGTAAAACCGGTACCATAAACAGAATCTCTTTCTTCCTCTTCTGTGCACACAGGCAGATCACACAGCTGATCAGCAGATACCCATGGAATCCGACACTGTATAACAGGGACACTAACGGCAGTTTTGTCGTCAGAACCGTAAAATCATCTAAAACTTTTCTGATACCCTTTAACTGCGGCAGGAAACTGACATCCATATGGTGCACATCCATGGTAAACTCATCATGTCCCAACAGCGTACTGATGACCACATATCCAATAGGTTCGTACCGGTTGATATAAAAGTAGCCATAAGTCTGGTTAAGGAACGCCTGGACATAAGTATCCGGATGCTTACAGAATTGTTCAAACCACACTTTAAAGTAGGCCTGCAGCTGTTCTTTGGTGGGGTTGTCTATGATTCTTGCTTTCGCACCGTCTGCCACTTCACCATAATATCCCGGTCCAAGTGCATCATAGTCATCGAAGAATTCCGACAGAACACTATATTCCTCTTCTGTCACTTCATCTCTATGCTCATGGGCATATCTTGTAGTCTGCTGTGCGGGGATCGACAGTGCTTCAGCAATCCGCCCTTCCATAATACCGTGAGAAGGTATATAGACCTGCTCCACTAAAAACAACATCAAAAAACCTGTCAATCCGGCAAAAAGATACAGTTTCCACTGTTTCCGGTGATATAGGAAATAGCTGATCAATGTCAGTGCTACCACATATCTTCCTTCTTTTCTGCAAAGTATCATACCGTACACGGAAACGCAGAATACGATCTGCTTCCAATGTTTCCGTCCTTGGGTACCATCCAACAGGATATCCGCAAAGGAGACCATAAAATACAACAGGCAGATATAATACTGTGCATCTTTCACTATGGTATATCCCCATCTCGGGTATAATGGCAACACCGTCAGAAACAGCAGACTTCCCCACCGGATCCAGATGGGTGTCTTCATCTTTTTCATAACACAGAGCAGGTAAGCAATCCCTGCCCACTGCAGAATCGACTGAGTACAGTTGTAAATATAAAAGCCGATATTGTCCGAGCCGAATACTTCTCTTCCCAGGGCAAGGCATGCTCCCATGATCTTCGTGGATACCACGGGATGATGGTTGCTGAAATCAATGATTCCCATGTAATTATACAATTGTTCAAAAGCATCGGCCTGAACGACTCCGGGATAAAAGCTGATGACGTAAGGGAGTGCAAAAATCATGGCGAATATAAAAATGCCCCAGAAAGGCTGTTCCTCAAACAGCAGCTTTTCCAGTTTCCCGCAGGGTTCTGTTCTGCGGATATCTGCAAAATGTTTTACCACATACTCTCCCAGTGCGATCAGATGCAGATACAGCAGGAAATACCCGCTCATCACTAATAAAGCAATGAAGAACTGTCCCACACTGCCAAACAGATAGTCCCAGCTGCCCAGTTCCTGGTAGCTCCTGCCCTGAACCGTTGTAAAGGAAAGGAATGCGCAAAGAAGCCAGATCCATCTGTTCTTTTTCAAATTGCTTTCCCGGCCCAGCCAGAGAATCACTCCCATGCCTGCCGCAAAAAACAGCAGTTCCCCCTTCATTCCGTCCAATTCCCCACTGAGTACTTTCAGATTCCCCGGCGTAA
>OQVS01000303.1_pt1 | contig 32535 bp, 35 predicted proteins | sample 1691601 | NCBI WGS metagenome assembly OQVS01 (sample SAMN03418268, study PRJEB22391) | human gut metagenome | biome: human-gut; feature: organic feature; material: feces | host: Homo sapiens | place: Tanzania | collected 2013-01 | reverse complement strand
AAGGGGCATGGTCGCAGTACGAAGTATCTCCATGGTCGGGAGGATATTGGCATAACATAAATGTACAGATGAACTATTGGCCTGTATTCAACACTAACCTGAGTGATATGTTCAACTCGTATATGGCGTACAATGAAGCGTTCAGAAAATCGGCAGAACAGAAAGCTACCGAATATATCAAGAAAAACAATCCGTCGGCATTGAGCAAAGACGGTGATAACGGATGGACTATAGGCACAGGAGCTACGGCTTTTGGCATTGAAGCACCAGGAAAACATTCCGGACCGGGTACGGGAGGATTCACTACCAAGCTGTTTTGGGATTACTACGATTTCACGCGCGACAAGCAGTTGCTGAAAGAGCACGTCTATCCGGCATTGTACGGTATGGCTAAGTTCCTGCAGAAGACTTTGAAGGAGCAGCCGGATGGAACGTTACTGGTTGATCCTTCTTTCTCGCCGGAGCAACGCCATAAAGGAGAACATTATCAATGCAAGGGCTGCACGTTCGATCAAAGCATGATACTTGAAACTTACCGGGACTTGCTGCACGCTGCGTCTATCCTGAAGATAAAAGATCCGTTTTTGAAAACTATCGAGAAAGAAATACCTCGCCTTGACCCAATAGAAATAGGAGAATCCGGACAGATTAAAGAGTTTCGCGAAGAAAAGAAATACGGTGATATAGGCGAGGTGCATCATCGTCACATCTCACACTTGTGCGCTCTCTATCCGGGAACAATGATTACGGCAGCTACACCCGAATGGATGAAAGCGGCAGCAGTGTCTCTTACCATGAGAGGCGATAAATCGACCGGATGGGCAATGGCTCATCGTCAAGTTTCGTGGGCACGCCTTAAAAACGGAGAAAAGGCTTATCAGCTATATAAAGGTATTCTGTCAGAGCGTGTGATGCAGAACTTGTGGGCATTTCATCCGCCTTTCCAGATTGACGCCAATCTTGGCGCGACTGCCGGTGTTGCAGAAATGTTGATCCAGAGTCATGAAGGATATATAGAGCCATTACCGGCATTGCCCAAAGCATGGAAAAACGGAAGCTACGATGGCTTGATGGCACGTGGCAACTTCCAGATTTCAGCTCAATGGAAGGACTGTAAGGCTGTTTCATTCTGCATCGTATCGAACAAAGGGGAGATTTGTAGACTGAAATACACCGGAATAGCAAGCGCTTCGATTACGGACAATCGTGGAAAGACCGTAAAAACGATAAAGGCTGGTGATGACTTGGTAGAGTTTAAGACAAAGCAAGGCATAGAATATACCGTAACCTTTTGACATACCCTCAATGGTAAGCTTGCAATATGCGAATGGACAAGTGAAACATTGCGATGATTAAAATGAAACATTGCGATGATTCAAGTGAAAGAATGCAATGAATTGATTGATTCACTGCATTCTTTTTTCGCCTTTTACAGACCTCTTCTATTGTTTATAAATCTTATCCAATTCATATTGTCAGCGCATTTCCTAAAATCAAAGATAAGATAAGAAGATTATCACTATTTCAAGACTGAGAAGAAACAACATTAGTTCTACATACTTATATTCAGATATTTAGAAATACAGAACAATAGTCTTTGATATATCTTTCAGAAAGATTATCTTTGTGAAAGATATATTTTAAGAGATATGGAATTTAAAGACTTTATAGACAGAAAAGACTATCTTGAAAGGGTCAACAACGCCCTGCAGAGAGAGAAGCCGCAGTTCATCGTCATTTACGGACGCAGAAGAATAGGCAAGTCGAAACTTATCATGGAAATCATGGACTGGAAGCGAAAAGACATTTATTTTTTAAGCGACCAGACCAATGAGGCGAACCAGCGTATGCTCTTTGCGAAGACAGCCGCACTGGTAGGTATAGAAGACTTCGACAAGGTTACATATCCTGACTGGGAAACGCTTTTGCGTGCCTTGAACCGTCAGCTGCCGGGAAACCGCACTGTCTGCTTTGATGAATTTCCGTATCTGGTAAAAAGCTGTCCTTCTCTACCATCCGTCATACAAAAGCTGCTCAATGAAAAATGCCTGAAATTCAACCTTATACTCTGCGGCTCTTCGCAACAACTAATGCAGGGTTACATACTTGACAGGAAAGAACCTCTATACGGATTGGCAGATGAAATTATACGCCTTACGCCCATACCTGTACAATATATAGGACAGGCACTTGGCTGTGACGCACAGAATGCGGTAGAAGAATATGCGGTATGGGGCGGAATACCAAGATATTGGGAGTTGAGAGCCGACTACAATGATAACGAAACGGCAATAGAGAAACTACTGTTGGATAACAAGGGGTTTTTAGCTGACGAACCGATACGCCTGTTAAGGGATGACATGCGTGATACTGTGCAGGCATCCACATTGCTTTCAATCATAGGAAACGGAGCTAACCGCCTCTCTGAAATAGCCGGACGGGTAGGCAAGGAAGCCACCCAGATAACAGAACCATTGGGCAAATTGAGAGAACTGGGATATATCCGTAGAGAAGTACCATTTGGTGAGGACGAAAAAAAGAGCAAGAAAGGAATATACCGTATCAACGACAGTCTCTTGGAGTTTAACTACCGTTTTGTAGCACCATATAAATCCATCTTGGAACTGGGACGAACGAAAACCGTTCTATCCATCATTAAAGCGCAATTCTCTGGATATGTAGGCGATTGTTGGGAGCATCTTTGCCGTCAATACGTGAGCGGCAACATCATTGACGGTATAGCATACAATATGGCTTCAAGATGGTGGGGAAAAATCTTCACGGAAGAAAACAAGGACGGCAAGATGACAGAGCTTGATGTGGTGGCTGAATCAATAGACAGGAAACATATCCTCATAGGAGAATGTAAATGGACTAACAAGGAGGATGCGCAAAGGCTCGCAAGTTCACTTGAAGCAAAGATAAAGCACCTGCCATTTATCAAAAAAGGACAAAGTGTACACATTATACTTTTCTTAAAGAACGAGCCTCACAACAAGGACGCTGCACGGATTCTATACCCGACAGACATCATGCAGACCTACTGAATTATCTTTCGGTTCGGGTAGCTCTATTAGTAATAGCTCTATTAGTAACAGAATTATTACTAATAGAATTGTTACTAAATTTTAATTGTTTATATTTGCAAAAACTATTGAAACATGATAACTGAAAATCCTTTTGTATTCGGCAAAGCCGCCGAAGGAGCATACTTCACCGACAGAGTGGAAGACAGCAAGCGTCTTGCCGCCAATCTCACTCATGGTATCAACACTGTACTTATATCACCACGCAGATGGGGCAAGACATCGCTCGTGAAGAAAGTGATAAGCGAAACAGCATCAGAAGATGTGATGTTTGTCTTTGTAGACGTATTCCAATGCAAATCAGAATATGATTTTTTCAAGAATATAGCTAATGAGATTATCAAGCAAACATCGACAAAAATTGACGAATGGATAGAGATGGCCAAAAATTTCCTCTCAAACATTTCGCCCAAGTTCTCTTTCGGGTCAGATCCGTTGAACGACTTTTCAATCTCCTTTGAATGGAATCAAAACCCAGGAACCGCTGAAAGCATCCTTGCGTTGCCTGAAAAGCTCGCTGTGAAAAAGAACAAGCGCATAGTCATTTGTCTTGATGAGTTTCAGCAGATAGCAGACTTTGACGATAGTGTATCATTTCAGAAACAGCTCCGGACAGCATGGCAGCATCAGCAAAACGTTACTTATTGCATGTTCGGCAGCAAGAAGCACCTTATGGAATTAATTTTCAACGATAAAAGTATGCCATTCTACAAGTTTGGCGACATGATGTTCTTGAATAAGATTCCAACAGAAGATTGGGTGAAATACATTTGTCACCAATTTCATATTACCGGCAAAACGATTGATGAAGACATGGCTACGATGATATGCGACCTCACAGACAACCTTTCATCGTATGTTCAGCACCTTTCATGGATTGTCTGGTATAAGACGGATAAGGTTGCCACGAGCAGGATAATCAACGATGCGCTTAATGACATTTTGGAACAGAACAAGGTATTCTTCCAAAGGGAAGTAGAACAGCTGACAGAGTTGCAACTGAACTTTCTCAAAGCTTTAGCTCATGGAGTAACCTCCGGTTTCAGTCGAAAGGAGGTGATAAAAAAATATCGTCTGGAATCGTCAGCCAATATTCAAAGCGTCAAGAGATCGTTATTGAAAAAAGATTTGATATATCTTGATGGAACATCTATAGTCTTTGACGACCCCTTAATGAAAATTTGGATAACGAAAGAAATGTAGGAGCGGCGGCGCATGAAAAGCAAGAAAGAAGAATTGACCTGATGTCACAAAATCAAAGTTTGATAAATAATAAGAAAAGCACAATGAAAAATTATGAAGACATTTTAGGCAAATTTCCGCATAGAGGATGTTTGGATTTTACGATAAATTCTAAACTCAGACAATTGTCAAAAGAAATACCGGAAGGTTTATGCGGCATCTATATGTATGTGTTATGTAATACAGACAAAGAGGATATTTTATATATTGGATGCTCTGGCCATATAGAGAAAGGGGAACCTGTAAGCAAAAAGAAGCACGGGCTTAGAGGAAGAATATACGGCAAGCAAGAAAAGACACCAAGAGATAAATTTTACAAGGAAGTTATGAAAGAAAAAGGTGTTACCAGTTTGAAGATTTATTGGTTTGATACCGTGAGCGAAGATCCGGAGTATATTGAATATTTGTGTATATTAAGGTTCATTACGCTGAACGGAAGATTCCCAGAGTTCAATAAAAAACTGGAAGTAAAAGAAAACAGAGCCAAAGAAACGGTTTTTATATAATGACAGAATAAAAAAAGTCCCCTCTAAGGGAACCAGAAATTCCAAAGCAGAAGGCTCCGGTCAGGAGCCTTTTATTATTACCACACAGTCCTCGACTTCGGTGGGCAGACCGAAAAGAGGGTATCGTGTGAAATATGGTTGTGCTTCTTCATCAGGTGAGGTACAGACAAGTTCTGCACCGATACATTTCAGCGTTTCATCAATCATCCTGACTTCTTCATCTGTCAGACCGGTCATGTCGCCATTGAAGATATAACCGAAAGCCCATGTCGGGATTTTTTCTATGCTCTGTTTCATGGTATATGGGTTTTAGATTTGTACTATCTTGTTTATTCTGCCGTAAAGGAAGTTTCTCAGTGCCGTCTTGTCAATTGACCTGTATTCGTACCAATAGCCGTACTGATTGACGAGGAATGTCTTCAGGATGTCAGAGAAATCAAATCTCCAGCCACTCACCGGGATTGCGCTCTTGAAGTAGGTGTTATGGTTCACCTGATAGGAAATCCAGTTCTTTTCCTCACGGCTGAGTTTTTCCTTATTGTTCACTTTCTGACGAAGGATGTAGGCTTTTGCGTCCTTAAGAGTGTCAAGTGTAGGCACTTCCCACAATGCGAATTTCGTTGCTATTGCTGCCATAGTCATATGAGTTTATGAGTTAATGAATTTATGCGGATCTGAGAGCGAGGGAGTTGAAGTTTCAACTTTCTGCCGTATCATTTCCGACATTTTTTTATGCGTCTTCCGGTCGCATCGGTCGTTTCGTTTCGGTGCCAGGCAAAAAGGTAGGGAGAGGAAGGCGCAAGGTTTTGACAGAAAATACCTCGTGCAGCAGGGAAGATTTTCCGTCAAACCGCAAGGCTTGACCTTGACAGCCACCACACCCGGTTATACCTTTACACCGCAGAACGGAATGGCCAACTGATGCGGACGGATACGGATGGTGGAGGATTATGAAGAAAAGGCAGAAAATTTACCGGAATAGTAATTTCTTTTATGATGAAAAACCAATAAAGACAATAATATAACTTATTTCTATAGAAGATATAAATTATTGAAAGACAGTAAACTAAATTTATAGATTTAGAATAAAATGGCTATATTTGTTATAGAATATAACTTGTGGTGTATTTGATAAAGACAGTTTCATAGACTTAAATATGGAGGAATAAAAATGAGCAGAACGATTGATTTTTTGAAGCAGCATGAGAGCAATGCTCCTTCAAGATTCCATGAAAATGCAGAATGGAGACGTGAAAACCGTGAATGGCTCAAATGGTCTCGTGACGTAGCCTTGTCACTGGTTGATTACATGGAGACAAATGAAATCAACCGTAACGGGCTGGCAGAACGTCTCGGTGTAACGCCACAATATGTAAGCAAGATGTTGTCTGGCAAGGTAAATCTCTCATTTAAAAGTATAGCTGAAATAGAGAACAAACTATCTATTAGACTATTAAGCATAATGGAGCCGGCATAAAGCAACAGAAATAAAAATAAGGGAAGAACAACATGGATAATGTCGGTTCTTCCCTTATTATTTTGATTTTGTTACAGAATCAAAACTGAAAGTATTTCTTTATATGGCGGAGGAATGGGGTGGGTTCCTTGTCGATAGAGTAAGGATTTCCCCATTTGGAGATTCCTGACACGGACTCTGCGTATGTGATGTGCAGGCGTTTCTTTGCCCTGGTCATGGCCACATAGAAAAGTCTTGCGGATTCTCTGATTTCTTCCGGAGTCTTCTTGTCAAAGAACGGATAGACACCATCGGTTGCCTCGAAGATGATCACGTTCTCAAACTCCAGGCCTTTTGCCTTGTGTACTGTAGAGACGAACACCTTTTCTGTTATACATGAGCTGTCACACAGGTCAGCTTCACGGTAGGTAGTTATATCGAGAAGGTGCACTGAAAGCTGCTCCTTCAGGCTCGGAGTCTTCTCCGGAGAGATTACATCGTTACGGAGGAAGCTGAAGATGTACTGCATCTTCGGGTTCGCTGTTATCCAGTCTTTCTGTATGAATATGCCGTACAGATGCTCCAGTTCATCAACGAGCAGAGGAGATTCAAACGATCTCTGGTAAAGACGGCTGAGCGAATCGTGATAGATGTCGGCGTATGCTCTGCGGAACAGCTCGGCCACGGCAGAGTTGTTCTGAAGGCAGTCGATATGCTGCTGCATATTGGCAGCAAAGACACCCAGGAAGTGGTCAAGAACGGACTTGGTGGCGATGATGTCATCATCAGCCAGATGGGAGTTCTCACCTTCGAGACCGAAGACCTCCAGCAAGGATTTGAGTTTGTAGGACTTCAGGCGTGGTGCCATGATACGTGCCACCCTGAGGGTATCGAAATACAGAGGATGAACAGTAGGGAAAGAGAAGTCACCGCAATCCCTACGGAGATTGTAATCAAGGATATTGCAGTCATATTCGACATTCTGGCCGATAAGGGTACAGTCACCCACAAAGTCCATAAACGCACACAGACCGGTCTTACGGTCAACCTTTTCGGCACGCTCATATTCCTGAAGAAGAGGGTTAACGATGCCTCCGAGCATAGCCGGTATCGGCTTGTCTGTGTGAAGGATTATGTTGAAGCGGTCGATGATCTTCCCGGCATTCACCTTGATGGCCGCAATCTGTACGATGTCATCCTCAAAGACATTCAAGCCTGTGGTTTCCGTATCAAAGATAACGTATTCACCCTGACAACACCTGTACAGCTCCAGCAAGTATGAGCTGCGAGTGTAGTTGAGAAAATCAGACGGCAGCAGGTAGTTGTCACGGAGATTCTTCACGAAGCGGCGAGCCTCGGCATCTTCATTGAAAATACCTGTCCAGGTCAGGATCTTTGACCATGCCATCATGTTTGAATCCATGTACACCACCTGCAGATGGGCGAAAAGCAGCTGAGCCTGTCGGGTAGTGAAAAGGTCTTTTCCGGAAATCTTGAAGTGTGGGATATTCCGGTCGGAGAATTCACGGGAAATCTGGTCGGCATCCTTATTCCAGGGAACAAGAACAGCCACCCTTTCATCAGGATGCGAAGTACAGAAATCACCAACACTTTCAGCCACCAGCCTTACTTCATCATCCTTATCGGGAGCGGACATGATGCAGAGAGAATCCTTTCCGGCTTCAGTAAGATTGTTCGTCTTGGGCAGGAAATGAGGGTCAACATCAAGCTCCATGTTGGCGTATGTGTTGAAGACATCCAAGAGATATTTCGGTGAACGGTAGTTGAAATAGAGGCGGTGCATGTTCTCACCACATCGTTCACGCAACCATTCAAGCGTTGCCAGCTTTGCGCCTATGAATGAGAAGATTGCCTGCTGCTCGTCACCGAGATAAAGAGTCACGTTTTCCTTAGAAAGGTCGGTAAACAGGTCGATGATACCGAACTGGAAAGGGGAGAGGTCTTGAACCTCGTCAATCTGAATCCAGGAATATTTCTTCAGCCTGTCCTGATGCTGTGAAGCGTGGATATAGGCCAGAATAAGCAGGTCATCGAAGTCAATCAGATTCCTTTCTTCCTTGTACTGTTGGTATTTTCTTGCAAACTTGAACTGCTGGAGGCAGTCATCCAAGTACTTAGACGGCTGACCAGAGGTATCTACTTTCGGAAAAACAGTACCAGTATAGAGTCCGGCAAAGTTCTCCATCGTGTAGTCGAGGGACACAAGCTTGAACAGCGTCTTATAATCAAACGTGCGGAACAGGTCGGTGTGCATCAGGAACTCTTTAGGGCATCCGCTGGCAATCATATAGCCAAGGTGCTGCATCTTGATGGCATTGGTAAGGACACGCTTGTAGCCATTGCTGGCCAGTGAACTTTCATTCCACCCGAAAATGGAAGCCATAATAGACAATGATTCCTGCTCGTCTATGACGGTAGTATCTCGTGCCACCACGTTGTTGTCAAAGAGGTAGTGCGAACAGAAACGGTGTACGTTTCCGACAAACAGGCTCATTTCTCCTGAAGCCTGAAGCCTTTCGAGTATTCGGGAACGCATACCTCTGGCCGCCCTGTTAGTGAAGGTCAGACAGAGCATATCATCCAGCGACACACCGCATGAGAGAGCACGAACCACCCTTTCGGCAAGGATATCCGTCTTGCCGCAACCAGGAGGAGCCAGAACCAGGTGATAACCGCTGTCGAGGGTAATTACTTTCTTCTGGAACTCGTCATTCTCATACTTCCTGTCGAAAGTATATGCCGGGTATTCGTATAGAGGGTAGCTGCTTGGAGTAGGGATGCTACCATCTGGGGTATGGGGTGTGTCGGTGGGTTTCATAAATTATATTCTTACAGTTTGTCAGTTATAAGGCCTGGGGCTATCTGCAGCTTAGAGAAAGCGAACATCTTCTTGCCCAGGTCTTTCAATGAAGCTCCGATATGGTAAACTTCCTTATCATCAACTATCAGGAAACGGTCATGACTGTTCCTGTAGGTCCTGATATTGATGGGCGGGTACTGGTCATTATGCTTGTCAAGGTCAAGCTGCAACTGCGGTGTAATCTTCTGTGTATAGACTGTGGCCGTCACACCCGGATTGCGTTTGCTCAGCATAAGCAACACGGAATCATCGACATAGTTGTCAATCAGAAGAAGGGATTTTCTGGCCGACCTGATAAGGTCTGTAGCAAACTTGTAGGCATCGAATATCTGTCCGTCATAGAAGATACCTTCCACCGGTGGCAGTGAGGTACGGACAAAGAAGTCAATCTTTTCCGAATGTAAGGCAACTGTTTTCTCCAACTCTGAAAGACGTTGGTTTATTGAGTATCCTTTTAACAGATATTCTTTCAGCACACTACTCGCCCATCTCCTGAAAAGCGTTGCGTTTCTACTGTTTACGCGATATCCTACAGAGAGAATCGCATCAAGATTGTAATACTTGGTAGTGTACTTTTGTTTCCATCATTACCCATATGTTCCAAAATGGAACATGTGCTATCGACATCAAGTTCACCACTGTTGTAGATGTTATTAAGATGCTTGGTAATGGCAGGTCTTTTTGTTCCGAATAAGTTGGCTATCTGTTCTTGTGTTAACCAAACTGTTTCATTCTCCATGCGCACTTCAAGCCTGATAGCTTCATCCGGTTGATATAGTATTATTTCTCCTTGTTCCATTTTATCTAAGATTTGTTCAGCATATTATTCAATAAAGAAATCACAGTCATAAACATCTGTACCGGAAGGAAACTCCACCCTCACGCAGTAATTGCCGCAAACTATATATTTTTCAGATACGATAGTTCCGGTTTCTCCAGTGTTCGGGTCTGTAACCTGGTAACCCGGTACCATCTTGGCAAGTTCGGCTTTCATCTTGTCTGAGGTGAAAACAGTTATATTGCATCCACAATGTTCATAATAAACAAGTCCCATATCCATAGACCGTGTAGCCTGTTCAACTATATCTATGATTTCCTGTTTGCTGAGAATAGTTTCAGTCTCAAACTGCTGAATCTTTATATCCGGGAATTTCTTTATAAAATCTTCTTTTGTCATATTGGTAATGCTAATATATTTGAATTTATTGTTTTAATAATGTTTGATTATGTAACACAATCAAATTACTTTCTGTTTGGTTGAATATCCTCTTCAGCCAGATAGTTATAAATAGTCTGTTTGGCCTTGATGCCGGTTATCTCCATTATCTGCTGTACGGCTGTACCAGCCTTGTAAAGTTGGATGACAGCTTCCTTCTTCGGTTTTTTCATTTTAGTCCCTTCCTGTCTGCCGAACTTTACACCCCTCTTCTTGGCTGCCTCGATTCCGGCTTTGCAACCTTCAAGAATAAGATTGCGGTTATACTCGGCCAGTGATGCGAGTATCTGCATGGTGAACCTGCCGACAGCGGTAGAAGTATCAAGATTATCCTGAAGGGAAACAAGCTTGATTCGCCGTTGCTCCAGCTTGGCACAAAGGTCGAGCATTTCCTTTACGGATCTGCCTAATCGGTCAAGTCGGTAAATGACAAGAGTGTCATCGGCACGAAGGTAATCTAAGCAAGCAGTCAGACCTTCACGCTTGAACTCCTTTCCGGAGATTTTGTCCGTGAAGATTCGGATGCACCCGGCATTGTTCAGTGCATCTATCTGAGAAGAGAGGTTCTGCTCCCTCGTGCTTACTCTGGCATATCCTATTTTTTCTCCCATAGTCTAAAATATACTTGATTTTTCAAAATTATTGAATTTAGACTTAAAAAGCAAGAAAAAAGCCCTATATATATAATGTATAGGGCAAATTTGTTTAGTCTATGATAATCTATAGTTTATTTTAGGCTATATTGAAAGAAAAGACAATGAGATCTTTAAAAGAATCCAGGAATTACAGGCATCAGCAAGGCTACGCTATACGTGTACCTAAAAAACAGAAAGGAGGAAACCGCCAAATTCGGCTAAATTTAGCGGTTACATTCACTGAATCTGGTCAAATTTTCAACAATAATCAATTGATAAGGGTTAAAAAAACATAATCATTCACAAAAGTGAAATTTTTCTTGGGATATTTTCGCTTCACAAATATACGGATTTTTCTTGGAATAAAAAAGTATAATCATCTATTTTTCAATCCGTTAGCAATATTTTTCCGTTGTTTTTCATTATATTCATACACGTCTGATTTTCAGCGTGCAAAGCGGTCTTTGATTTACACTGCACAAATCGTGCATACATATCAACTTACATTTGCCGAAAATTTAAAAACTTAAAGTTTATGTGTAGAAAAAAGACAATAGCGTTTACCGTACTCCTGTCATTTTTGAGTGTCGGGTTGCACGCCCAGCGTCACTACTCCGGCATCAGCGGTGTTGAGGTAGACATGGGAGGCGCGATTTTCAACGGCCCCGGCTATGTCGGCAGTCTTGAATACTCGAAGTACAAGAGTAAGGTATCATTCTGGAAGATGGGTTTAAACTATATGTCTAAGGTGTATTCTGACAGCATTACCTCTGAGAACAGGTACGCTGACAACGTTTACCTGTCAGCTTCGTACAACCGCACCGTAGCGACCAACCGCAAGTCAGTGTTCTGCAATGTCGGCGGCGGTCTGCTTACAGGCGTAGAGATGTACACCGGAGAGGAAAAGAAAGCGTATGACTACATCTTGGGATGTAAGCTGTCATGCGAGCTGGAACTGTTCGTAGCGAGCCGTACCGCGATGATGATTTCCGCAACCCAGTATTGGTCTCCTTTGTCCGCCATCAGGAAGTGGGACACGACATGGCAGGTAGGCATCAAGCACCTTATATATTAGGAGTATGGGAGACATGACAGAACTCGCCGGCTTCTATAAGACGGTAGCCGGTTATTTGATAGGGGCAGGATTCATTTTCGCAGGGCTGGGTGTAATAAAGAAAATCATGTCGAACCCCGACAGGGCGAGAGAGGGTATCATCGCATACGTCGTCGCATTAATCGTGTACATACTGATATGGAGTTTGATTTAGCCGGTCTAATATCGAAAGTCCACCGATGGATTGAACCGCCCAAGACTTCCGAAAGTACGAGGGCGGAGGCGCAGCCGTCGGAAGAGAAGTCTGCAGGGCAGACAATCTTTCATCCCCCTGCCGTGACCGTGGTGTTCAGGGACACGGAAGAGGAAGAAAAGGCGATAAAGCAGATAGCGGACATCTACATCAACCGCCACGTATATACGCCAACGCCAAACGCCTCCGTCCGTCAAGAGAGAGAATATTTAAAATTTGAAACAATACAATTTGATAAACTTGTAGAAATTAAGTTATGAGAACATTAAGAAAAGCATCAGTTTTACCCATTGTCCTATTCCTGTGCAACAAGGCAATGGCACAGGGAATCAAGGTAAGCTCTTTGAGCGAGCTGGAATCAAAAGCCAAGGAGGGAACCGACTCCGTGGTGAACATAGCCAAATACGGCATCGGCGGCGTATTCGCGGTCGCCCTTGTCTTCGTGATTTATTCGATCGCCACCAACCAGCCGCACGCAAAGGAATACGGCGTAGGATGGATCGTGGCGTTCATCTTCTATCTTGTAGCTACGTTGGCTCTCTAACATGAAACCGATAAAGCGTATCAACAAGCCGATAAAGTTCTGGGGTCTGACATCGACGCAAGCCGGGCTATACGTGCTGTGTTGCGCAAGCGTCATAATCGTCACGGTGTTCATGGGAATCCACCCGATACTGATAGCCTGCGTCGCACTCGGCATGATGCTGTTCACGCAAGTAGCGTTTCAACGCTTCGTGAGGGAGCACAAAGCCGGGAACCCGGACTATCTGAAGGGACTTAACGTAAGGGGACTTACCCCCAAACAGATTACGGACAAACATCAAATTTTCAAAACCATTATCAGAAAATGATTGGAATATACCTCATAGCCGCATCGGTTCTCTGCTGTTTCGTGCTGCTGGTCGCATATCTTTATATGAGACCGGGCGATGTGGAGCTGCATGACCGTAGCGTAGACCTCGGTTCCGTCCTGCCCATACAGGCGATTGCGGAGGGCATGATAATCAACGGCAACGGTGAGTTGACCGTCGGTTATCACCTGCTGCTGCCTGAGATTTTCAGTCTTACGGAGAGCAAGGCGGAGACGATACACAAGCAGCTGCAAGCGTTGTGTAAGGAACTGCCTTCCGGCACCGTCATTCATCAGCAGTCATTCATCTATACCGGACGGTATCTTGATGAAAGCTATTCGAACAACGCCTTGGCCGTCGAGAACCAGAAGTACTTCAACACCAAGGAAATACTGAGCAACTACGTAAACATCTACTTCACCTTTCCGGAAAAGGCAGGTCACGTCCGGAAGAGCAGCACTTCGAACTCGCTGATAAGAAAGATGAACTACCCTTTTAAGCGTCCGTATAAGAATCTGGAGAAACGCCTTGAAACGCTTGAACCGGTCATCATGAACATAGAGAACGCCTTGTCAAGCGTTTCCGGGTTCGCCATAAAGCGTATGGATGATACCGAATTGAACAATGCGGTATATGACTATCTCAACCAGTCTTATGAAAAGCCCGTCAGGGACGCTTCAACCGAAAGGGTCAACCCCATGTCAGTGAGCAATCACGATGAAGTCAAGATAGGCGACCAGCACATCGCCGTGCTGTCGCTGACACAGGAGGGCGAGAGCGTCAGGGAAATGTGCCGTCCGGCCGTACCGCAGATACAGAGCGAGGTGGAAATGCCTGAGAGGATAACGTCTCCCTGTTCGATGTGCTATCCTGTCGGTCTCGGACTTCCGTTTGACCACATAGTGAACTGCATCATAGAAGTGCTTGACGTTGACCAGACGAAAGCGGCGATAAGCAGCGAGCGCAGGAGCCTGAACTTCATTTCGCCTTTCTATGCGGAAGCGGCGGAAGCGCAGCTGGAGCAGAAGAGGTTTGAGGAAGAGGTGACGAAGAACGAATGGCAGACGACAAGCACCGCTTTCAACATCATCCTCAAAGACTCTGACCCGAAAAGCCTGATGCGCAATATTTCGGTCGCCCAGCAAGCCTTTTCCTCGATGGCGCAGAGCAGCTGCTATGTGGAGAACGCCGAGACACTGAACCTGTTTTTCAGCAGTATGCCCGGCAACGCCCACGCGAACTACCGTGGGTTCATCAACATATCGCAACTGGCACTCTGCTATTTGCAGAAAGAGAGCGTCTACATATCCTCTCCTGACGGACACCTCTACAGCGACCGCTTCGGCAACCCTGTAAAGATAAACCTGTGGGACAACCCCAACCTGAACAACCGCAACAAGGTGGTTATCGGGCCGTCAGGAAGCGGAAAGTCGTTTTGGCTGAACAATTACATCTATCAGTCTTACGTTCGGAAAAACGACATCATCATCATTGACATCGGCGGTTCTTTCCGTTCGATGGTCGATTTGAACCAGGGCAAATACTTCGACTCGAAGAACAAGAAGCAGTTCGCCTTTAATCCGTTCCTCTGCGAAAAGGACAAGAACGGCAGATATATCTATATCGACACGACCGACAAGGAGTCAACGGACGACCAGATAAAGCGTGTCAAGTCCGTGCTCGCCTACATCTGGAAGCAGGCCGGCACCATGACTCCTGCGGAGGGAGCTATCCTGTCGAAGTCAATCAAGGGGTTCTACGAACACGTGAACAACTCTTCGGTGAACAATTCCCACAAGAGAATCACGCCTAACCTGATAGAATACGCCAAGTATCTGAAAGAGGTGTTCATCAAGCACATGACCGAATATGAGAAGAAGACCTTCTCGATAGAGGAACTGCTTCTGCTGATGGAGCCGTACACGACCGGCGAGCTGTCTTATCTGCTCAATTCGGAAGAGAACATCGACATCATCAACGACCGTCTGATAGCGTTCGACATGGAAGAAGCGGAAAAGCAGGAATACTTTCCGCTGATTGTATTGATAGCGTTGCAGATGATCGCCGACAAGATAAAGAAGCGTGAAGGAGTCGGGAAAGAGCTGATAATCGACGAAGCGTTGAACTTCCTTTCAGACCCGAAGTTCGGTGACTTCATCGCCTACCTGTACCGAACGTGCCGCAAGAAAGAGGGTGCGGTGATGATTGCGGCTCAGAACGTGAACTTCATCAAGAACAGCCCGCCCGACATCAAGGATTCGATTCTGATCAACTGTGACAGCAAGATTATCCTTGACCATTCGCAGTACAGGGAGAATCTGCCCGACATAAAGAAAACGCTTTCAATCACCGATTCGGAGATAGGGCTGATAGAGTCCATCCAGACCAAGCAGCTGCCCGGCGGCGAAAAGAAATGGACGGAGTTCTTTATCAAGCTCGGCAATGAAAGCCACGTGTTCCGCAACGAGGTATCACCGTTCACCGGTACGGCTTTCGACTCAAGAGAAAAGACAAGGGTTCGATTAAAACAGTTCTTCAACGAGACAGGCAGTACCTATACCGCCATAAACCTTTTGTTGGACGAACGCAAAAAACATTATTCTTAAACCATGAATGAAGCTATAGAAGGACTTAATGAATTAGGGAGCTGGGGCGGCGAGTTCAACCGTGCCGTCACCGGGACAGGAGGCTACATAGCCTCTGCCATTCTCGCCTTAGGCATGGTCTATACGGTTTGGGCCATAGCCATGAAGAAAGAAAACGCAAAGACCTACCTGATAGCATGGGTGGTCTGCATGATATTCACCTTATTATTCATCTTATAACCATTGACGCTATGAAAAGATATTTGTTACTATTCGTTTTCATGACCGGTCTTTGCCTGCCACCGCAGAGAGCGGAAGCCATCATCGTGCATGACCCGATAACGATGGCCAAGAGCCTGCTTCAGTGGGCAGAGAACTTCAGGAAGTGGAGGTCACAGCTGAACGCGATGGCGGAAGCCGCCAAGGTAAGGGAAGGGCTACAGAACGTGAAACAATTAAAGCAGCTCAAATCATTGCTTGAATTGGCTGACTTGATGGACGATGTAGCCTGTCTCAGTTCCGACTACAATTTCTACATCAATTTGGGCAACAACTACCACTGTCTGAAATTCCTGAATTTTCAGGCGGTGTCGGCCAACCTGAACATCAGCAGCGACCTGCTGTTTAAGGTCACGACCGTATCGAACCTGTTCTCGATGAACAGTGAGGGACGATTGTCGTTCATCACACAGGCAAAGGAAGCTCTCGAACAGTCAGTGAAAGACATGAAGACCTATAACGACATAGTAAGAAGCCGTGTCGTAAGCAATGCCATAAAAGCTCACACAAAGAAGACGTATTTCTCCGGAGAGTTTGGAGCGTATAACCGATATAGAAGAATATAAAGTATGGAAGATACATTTTTATGGGGTTTGGAAATCAACGATTCCCTGACCCAGGAACTGACATCTAAAGTCAGCGTAATCGCCGTAGGCGTAGGTCTGATATGTTTCGTCTGCAACATGGCTTACAACTATCTCAGCCACGGAGTCAGCCAGCTGCTGAACCCGAACGAGGACAGGTTTCCCGATTATTCGGAAATCGCCCGTTGTCTCGCCCTGTTCTTTTGTCTCAGCCTTTATTCACCCATCGCAAAGACCGTGGTCGGTACATTAGAAGTAATCAATAAGAATACATCTATGACAACCAATCGCGCGAATGAGTTTTCGGAGCTGATGGCGCAGTTCACGACGGATCAGGGCGAGAAGCTGCTGAACAGCGAAGAGGAAGCTTTGAAGGATGGGGTGAAGTCAGGTGACGAAAACGCCGCAGCGATGGATAAGGAGCTTGACAACATATCTCAGGGAAACCAGATAGAGGAAAGCTCGTCGATTCTCCGTTATATAGGAGAACTTATAAATCCGGGCAACTGGGGCATAGCGATTCTGCACTCTCTGGCGGCGGCTCTCGTCGGCATCATCCAGATAATCATTCTCGGTATCGGCGTGGTAAGCTTGAAAGTGCTGATAATTCTCGGCCCGTTCGTCTTTGCGTTCAGCATACTGCCTGTGTTTCAGAAACAGCTTTCCGTATGGTTCGGCACGGTATGTTCAATCGGCATGGTCTTTACCGTGATAAACGTGCTCAATGAAATCATGTGGTTCAGCCTGAAAGGGATATTCACCCCGGCGAGTGACGCTTTAGACCAGATGACCAAAGTACCGCAGATGTTAGGACTTGACTTGGCGATGATAGGCGTTTACTGTAGCTGCTTCTGGCTGTCGAGCAAGATAGTGGGACATGCCGACGCAGGAAGAATCATTTCGAAAACAATGTCGGTATTGACAAGCGCCGCAACGCTCATGGTGGCAGGTGCGGCAGGAGCCGCAGCAGCAGGAGGCAAGTTAACGAATGTGGCGGCAGCGGCCAACGCCGGCAAATCATTAATAGACGAACAATAAGGTATGAAACTGACACAATTCAAAACCGTAGACCAAGCGTTTAAGGCGACTGTTGTATCTTCGATATGCTGTTGCCTTATCTTGGGCGTATCATTCGCGGTTAGTATCATATACATTTATCAGAGAGCTGAGATGGCATACTCCCACGCTCTCGTAATAGATACTTCCGGAAAAGTATTTGAAACCACCCCTGTCCTTTCAGCGGACATGAGGGCGTATGAGTACGAAGACCACGTGAAGCGTTTCGTCCAGCTGTGGTATTCGTTTGACGAGAACAATTATGAGCGTCACCTGAACGAAGCACTCAACCTGATCGGAAACAAGGGGAAAGAGCTGCTGAACGAGTATAACGACGTGAACATGCTGAACACCCTCATACAGAAGAACATCCGCTATGAAGTGAGCATCAAGGACATAAGCATAGACATGGCCACCCTGCCGGTGAGCGGTGAAATCACGTTTACGCAGACCGGTCTAAGGTCGAGGGGCGGTTTGTCACGTGAAATCAAGGCAAGGTTCACCCTGTATGACGTATCACGGTCGAGGGACAACTCTCACGGCGCGAAGATTGAAAAATGGGACGTTAATTATTACAGTACAAATTAAAATAGGATAAATCATGAAGACTGATATGAAGAACATGTTTAAGGGAAAGAACAAGCTTATCTTGGCATTACCCATTATCTTGATTTTGTTATTCGGCACAGTATTGTATCTGGACAAGGACAATACGGTGAAAGCTTCGACATCTTCGTCGCCTGTTGTCATGGAGCCGCCAGTGGAAGAGACAAAGGCGGTAAGAGAAAAGATTGCGGCTTATGAGATGGAGGCAAAACGCCAGCGTGAGGAAGAGGAAGCGGAAAAAGAGTCGCACATCGAAGAGGGAGACGTATTCTTTTCAGCCGACGAAAAGAGGGAGGGCGACCGTATAAGGGAAGAGCGCATAGCCAGACTGAGAACAGACCCATACCAGCGTGCGGCCAATGAATACAACCGCAACAAAGAGTACAGCACCCACGCATTCGCCTCTCGCATATCGGAACAGCTCAACGGTCTGGAAGAGCAGGAGGACGAAAGGGTGGAAAGGATAAGACAGGAAAGCGAAGAATATTACGAAAAGCGGATGAAAGGAGACCACACCAGCCGCAAAAAAATGTATGAAGAATTTCTTGAAAGCTTCGGTGAAGACTTGGATGACATGGAATATGCGGCACCGAAGAGAGAAATCAGGAAGAAAGCGGCTCCTGCTCCGGAACCTGAACCAGTGAAAGAGGAAGAGGATGACGGAGCATACGAAATGCCGTCAACCGCCATCTACACATCGGAGGGGAAGAGATACAGAAGAGCACGCATCAATTTGCCGGAGCAGAAGAATCTCATCAAGGCGGCCATCTACGGCAACCAGACCGTCGTGAACGGCAGCACCGTGAAGATGCGTCTGCTGGAACCGGTTTTCACCGGCGGCATAGAGATTCCAGCCAACACGATATTCTACGGTTCAGCTGAAATCGGCACGAGCCGTCTAAGGATCAAGGTGTCGAACATCAGATACGGCAGTTACATGACACCTGTGGATTACCTGATATTCGACAGCGACGCCATCGAGGGATTGAACCTACCCGCAAGTCTGAAAGCGGAGGCGAACCAGCGAATAAAGGAAGGCATGGTACAGAACATCGACATGCCAATATCCTCTATCGGAACTGTGGCGAGCGAGGTAACGAGCGCCATCAGCGCGACGACGCAGATAGCCAAGCAGGTGATTGGCCAAAGCCTTTCACAAATGAAGGTGGAGCTGAAAGCCAATTACGCACTGCTCCTGAAAGAGGACACGCAAGAGGACAAGAAGAAGCGTCAGGCGGAAGATGCGGAGCTGCAGGGTCTGTATCAGCAGATGATGCTACAGAAGAATGAACCAAAGAAAAAGAATTACTTTAAAAAAATCATTGACGCACTATGATTGTGACAATACTGAACATACTGCATTTCGTATCGGTAATCTGCTGCATATATACAGGCTATAAGCTATATAAGGGTTTCGCCGCAGGGCAGAAGCTGAAAGAGCAGAAAGATATGCTGTACGCTTTTGCTACGGCACTATCATGTATATGGATAATCAACATCATCATCGGGTTTATAATTTAACGGCATCATGAGAACACGGTTTAAGACAATAATGAGAGGACTGGCGTTGCTTTTGGCGGTGTCGGCCATCAGCGCAAGCGTTTCAGCGCAGGAGCAGAAGACAATCGCATCGGAGACCATATATGTAACGTTCGACAAGACAAAGCATATCGTCCTGCCCAGTCAGGTAAGCAACATACGTTTCGGCAGAGAGGATTTCATCGTCGCCGAGCGTGTGGAAAGCGTACCCAACATCGTGCGCATAACCGCACAGGAAGAGAAGTTCTCCGGCAATACGAACCTCGCGATAATCTGCGATGACGGCAGCGTATATTCGTATGATGTCCGTTATCTGCCGCAAGGCAGGGAAGACCTCAAAGGGAACATCATATATGCTTCCGGCACTGACCGGAGCCGTCTGTATGATGTCTGCGTAAACATGAGCAACAGCACGCAGATGTTTTTCCCGACAGACATCATCTACTGTAAGCAGGGTAATGAGGAAGCGTTCGGCATCGAGTATTACAACAACATGCTTACCGTGGGGACGACATTTGAGAATTTCCCGACCTCGAACCTCTTCGTGGTAGACAAGGAGAAGAACTGTTATGAGATAACGCTGCGCAATGACAACGCCACCAGCTACGTCTATTACTTTGACGACGGCCGTCGTTTCATCGCCCATGTGGACGTGAACTCCATCGAGATGGACAATCTCATAAGACAGCTGCACGAGAAGAAGCGCAACATATTCAGCGTTGGAACGATAAACAACCGTTTTGAGATGTCTCTCGCCAACCTTTACGTGTATGACGAGTACATCTTCTTCGCCTTTGACATCAAGAACTTCTCGAATATCGACTATGACGTGGACTTCCTGCAGTGCTATCTGCGTGATGAAAAGAAGTCAAAGAAAACGGTTCAGCAGGACGTGCCATACGAGCCTGTAGACCAGAAGGACTTCTCAAAGCGCATCAAGGGAAAGAGCGAGAACCGCTTCGTCCTTGCTTTCAACAAGTTCACGATACCTGACGACAAGCTGTTTGTCATAGAAATGTTTGAGAAGAACGGCGGCAGACACATGCAGCTGTCAATAGAGAACAGCTACATACTCGCGGCGGAAAACCTAAAAAACAATATACATGGAAAATGAAAAGCTCTTTGAGGAGTATAAGTACAGCAATGCAGGGCAGTACCGTGCCGTCATGCAGTCGCTCGGCTATACGACCGAATACAACAACGGACACATCCTTTTCAGCAAAGGGAAGGAACAGTTCCGCACCAAGATAGACACCATCAAGGCGCATATCAGCACTGACACAGACCTGAAGCCGAGTCTCGAAAGGATAAGCCAGAAGTTCGATGCAGACAAATTCCAGAATTTGGATTACATCGACGAATTGAAGAAAGACGGCTTTCACATTGTCAACTGGGGTGATATAGGCGGTGACGGCAAGGATAAGTTTACCGTCATCGACCATAACAACAAGGTCTGCTATACAGGCCGCGAACTCTTTGACTATGCCATAGAGAACGGTTACCTGCTTGACGGCAAAGGGACGAAAGTGCCTGAAAAGGGAATGTCTAAGCTGCTCTCGCATAACGGCAAGCCGGCGAAAGTGAGATATACGGCTAACGGCATATCCATCTACTATAAGAAGGAACGGCTGGAGATACCCAATGAGGTGCTTGGCCACAAGCTTACCGACAAGGAGAAACAGGATTTGATGAACGGCGAGAGGGTGCAGATAAACGGCAAGAAAGGCAACGTCTATCTGGAGATAGACAGTGATTTGAACTCGATCATCGTACTTTCGGAAAAAGAGCTTAGCATTCCTGACAGGATTGGAGGCTATGAGTTGTCGAATGCCGACAAGTATCTGCTCGCCAACGGCTATTCGCTGGATAACAAGCTGCTGAAAGACGGTAACGGCTATTTCATAGCTGACATATCGCTAACTCCGGACAAGCACGGCATATCATTCGGCAACATGCAGTCGGTACCGTCACACAAGGCGCAGGAGCTTTTGAAAGGAGGACAGCTTACAGAGGGCCAGACCTTGGATGACACAGGATTCAACCCTGCCGTGAAGCCTGATTTCAACAATCAGCAATCGGTTGACAAATACATCGAGGGTTTGTTGTCACGTGAGGATTACACCTCTCTCGACCAGCTCAAAAAGCAGGGCTGCATGCCGTCGAACGAGCTGATGATACAGTTGTCGGAAAAGATTTCAGACAACAAGATGATAGCCATGCGCAAGATATTCGGTCTTTCGGAAACGCACAAGGACATGCAGGGCGAGATAAAGATAGCTTCCTCGTCCACTCCGTCGAAGTCTGTAGGCAAGGACATCGGTCGTCCGGCTATCCAGACGGTAGGCAGGATGTTTTCAGATTTGTAAACCATAAAACCTTAAAGTATGATAGAAGAAGATATACAGCGTCTACAGGAGGGGAAGATTGACTTCCTCGAATTTCTGCTCAGCCAGAGCAATCTTTCAGAGGTGTACCTGAAAGAGATGTTAGACAAAGGCATTACCCCGACATCGCAGAATGCGGAAGAGTGGATGATGCGGTATGAGAACCAGTTCCTATATAACGCCCAATTGCCATGATAAACATACCCGAAAAAGACCTCATGCGGTTTGCGGAGCTGATGAAGAGCAAGATAGAGCAAATCGAGTCACATCCGGACAAGCCGTGGTTCGATCCTGACGGCGGCGGCGGTCTGCCGCAGAACATGCAAGGCAGGGTTTATAATGGGATAAACCATTTCTGCCTGTCTCTTCTTTGTGATGACAAAGGGTATAAGACCCCTGTATTCATGACATTCCTGCAAGTCAAGGAGCAGAACGCCAAAGTGAAGAAAGGCGAATGCGCCTTTCCCGTAATCTTCTGGCATTTCTCCTATAAGGATGAGGACGGCAGGAAAATATCAAGGGAAGAATATGAGCAGCTGAGCAAGGCGGCGCAGGTCAAGTGCACTGTTTCGGCGTACTCAAAGACATACCCGGTTTTCAACATCGAGCAGACGACCTTTCCGGAAGACCAGCCTGAGAAATGGGAAAAGCTTCAGAAGAAGTTCGCCGCTCCGGACTTGAAAGATGAGAAAGGGATGCTCTGCTGTCCTGTCTTGGACAAGATGATTGAGGACAAGCGTTGGGTCTGTCCCATTCATCTTGAATTGTCCGACAACGCGTTTTACCGACCTTCGTCGGATGACATTCATCTTCCGTTAAAGGGGCAGTTCAGGTCAGGAGAGTCTTTTTACTCGACCATGCTGCACGAGATGGGGCATTCGACAGGTCATGAGAGCCGTCTCGACCGTCTCAAACCGGCAAGATTCGGTTCTCACGATTATGGAGTTGAAGAGTTGGTGGCTGAAATGACTGCTGCCGTAAGCGGCAAGGCGCTCGGACTCCCGACCAACTTGCAGGAAGAAAACGCCAATTACCTGAAGAGCTGGCTGCAGGCCATAGACACCGAACCCAAATTCATATTCAACATTCTTTCCGATGTAGGGAAAGCAAGCAACATGATTCTCGGTGAGGTGGATAAGATAAGCCGTGAACTGGATGTGACAAAATCAAATGAGCTGGCCAAAGACTGTTCATTGGGCGTACAGACAGGAAACGGCATAGAGAATAAAAAGGAAGAATTAATCTTAAATATTTAATATCATGTTATCAGCTAATTTAATCGGCTTTCTCGGAGCCGACGCGAAAGAGACCAACAAGGGTTGGTCATTCAGTGTTTCAACCAAGAAGAAGATAAACAACGAAACGGTAACCCAATGGGTAAGTTGTTTCATGAACTACAACAACAAGGTCGTTGAATACCTCAAATCAGGCACTATGGTATATGTGACAGGAGATTTGACGGTAGGCGTATATAAGAAGTCAGAGACCGAATACATACCGTCCATTTCGATGGCGGTGAGCAAGATTGAACTGATAAACTCTAAGGCCGGCAACAAGAATGAATAAACGTGAGTTGGCTTTTATCGGTATATTGTTATCCGTTATTATAGCTTTCTTTACGGTAATGGAATACTGCTGCGTGTGCGGCATGTACGCACCAGGAGAAAGGATGATGACGCACTTGGCCAAAATTCTGCAAAATGGCATAAAGCTTCGTTTTCTATACGTGCTCATCATACCTGTGGTCGGCTTCATCTTTCCGTCATTGCGGAAGAAAGAGGACATAGTGCCTACCCTTGTCACCGCATTTGTCAGCGGTATCATCTTCATTGTCGGTTACAACGGCTTGGCATGGTACAACATGTTTGTCATGCCTGCCGTTTTCATGATATACACCATTACCGCCGTCAAGCTCGCCGCATTCTTCACCGGCAAAGCATTGCAGGATGAGAAGTCCATCTTCGGGATTTCCTGTGAGGAATCGGAGTTTTTCTTTGAGTTTGAGGAGTCGGAGGGAAAGGTATTGCGTATTCATAAGCCGCAGCAGAACATCTACATTGACGGTGGGCCGGGTTCCGGAAAGTCGGAGACTTGGATAAAAGGCTTCATCTATCAGTGCGCAAAGAGGAACTACGCAGGGTTCATCTATGACTGGGAGGGAGACCCGAAGAAAAAGAACTCGCCTATCCTGTCACGTGTGGCATACGGCAGCATCGAGCATTTCAGGAAGAAGAACCAGCCGGTTCCGAACTTCGCCTTTATCAATTTCGTGGACATGTCAAGAACTGTAAGGGTGAACGTACTTTCGGGAAAGTACATACCGAAAGACAACGAAGCCCTTTTCATCCGTAACATCGCCACCACCCTGATGAAGAACCTTGAATCGAGCTGGAAAGAAAAGACGGACTTCTGGGCGAACAACGCCATCAACTACGTGTTCTCAATCGCCTATAAGTGCTATAAGGACAGGCAGCTCGGCATCGGCACGCTCGCCCATGTGATAGCCTTTGCGCTATCGGACAGTAATCTTGTCTTCGCATGGTTGGCAGAGGATCCGGAAATCGCCCTGAACATGTCGTCAATGCTGACGGCGTGGAGACTCGGAGCGCAACAGCAGACGGCAGGAGCCGTGTCATCAGCGCAAACGCCGCTTGTATTGTTGAACAACAAATACATATTCTGGGTCTTGTCACCCACTCCGGAGGAAGAGTTTTCTCTGGATATAACCAATCCGGAACACCCGACTCTCCTTTGTATCGGTAATTCGCCGGCCAACAAGGAAGCCGTGTCACCGCCTATCTCCTGTATAGCGAGTATCTTGATGGCGCAGATGAACAACCCCGGAAAGGTGAAAAGCGTGTTCATGGTCGATGAGTTCCCGACTATCATGCTGCAAGGTATAGACACGTTCATCGGTACGGCCAGAAAGCATTACGTGTCTACCATACTTGCCGTGCAGGACTTCAACCAGGCGATACGTGACTATGGAGACAAAAGTGCAAATATTCTCAAATCATCATGCGGTACACAAGCCTATGGTATGACTGGTAATGACAAGACCGCAAGAGATATAGAATCGCTTTTCGGGGAGAGGAAAGAAAGACAGGAATCCATTTCGCATAACGAGGAATCGGGTACAGGCAGTACGACCGAGTCCTTGCAGCGAGAGAAAGTCATCAGGGCGAGAGACATAGCCGGTCAGTCTATCGGTCATTTCACAGGAAAGATAGCCGGAGGAAAGCCGCCGTTCTTCTCCGCACAGTTTAAGCAGAGTACATACGTGGAACAAGAGATACCTGAGTTTTCGAAACCTGTACAGATAAAGGGAAAGCCAGAACTCGAAAACGAAATACTCGAAGAGATAGTGACGCAGAACTACTATAAGGTAATCAACACGGTAACCGGCGTTTTAGAAAAGTACGGCAGGACAGGCAAGGACTCTTCGAGTCCCGATCCGAACGCCGCAAGCTGAAAAGCCGGTCATTAGTGGTGAAACTCGTGTTTTTTTTCGTATCTTTACATTAATAAAAGAAATGATCATGGACGACAAACGCATTAACTTATACGACGGCACCGTCGCCGAATACAGACAGACAGTCTCCAGAGGATTCGACAGACAGGATTTCATCGAGTACAACGAGATTCTTTTTTCAGCTCACAGCTGTGCCATCGAGGGGAACACTTTTTCCGTCGATGAGACACGTACACTCAAAGAGAAAGGATTGGGCATGATACCGCAAGGAAAAACCCTTCTCGAAGCGTTTGAAATATTGGATCATTTTCAGGCATACGAATATCTGCTGAACAATCTGGATAAGCCACTTTCGGAAGAACTCTTAAAGGAGACACACAGATTGCTCACAGAACACACTTTATCGTACCGAACAAGAAACGATAAGCATCCATCAAAATCAGGGGAGTATACTACAGTAGACATGTGCGCAGGAGATACCATCTTCGGAGACCATGAAATACTTATAAAAAGAGTTCCGAACTTACTCACAAGTACGCAGAACGCTCTGGACTCAGGAGATATTCATCCCATGATAATAGCAGCCAAGTTCCACGGATTCTATGAGTATCTTCATCCGTTCAGAGACGGCAACGGTCGGTTAGGAAGAATGTTCTCTAATTTCATCCTCCTGAAAAAAGGTCTGCCGATAGTCATAATACCGAGAGAGAAAAGGGAAGAATACATCAACGCCTTGAAGTACATAAAAAAAGAGGGTACTGATGAATTTCTGGTTGACTTCTTTTTTAAAACCGCGATCGAGAGGATGCAGCAGGAAATCAAGGAGAAAATCAGCATGACTGAAAATTTCATGCACGAAATGAATTTTAACGATAAAGAAAAGAAAGCTTCGTCAAACGAACAGTCACTAAGCTTTTGACAAACTTATGAAGGTCGATTTCAACAAACTCAAAACAGATATATCCCTGCCTGACTTCCTTTTGCAGTTAGGCTGGAAATTCGCGCCCGGCACAACGAGGACAAGCCCAAAGATGACCAACGGCATCAGTACCGTCGTCATCAAGAAAAACAGTGCCGGCCAGTACACGTACTGGGATGTGCACGATGAATCAATCAGAGGAAAGAGCATCATAGACATCATGCAGCAGCATATCTATGAAGAGACAGGAAGAATCCCCACACTCCGTGAGGCAGGGGAAGCTTTGGTAAAATACGTCAGGAACAACGAGATAACCGTTGCGCAGGACAGTGACTACCATGTAGGCGGTGCCGGCTTGGATGACGGCCAGCTGTCAATACTGAACCGCCAGTTAAGACCTTACAACGGCACGTTCCTCGCCAAGCGTGGAATATCGAAAGAAACCCTTTCCTCCGTCACGTTCTCCGACGTGTTCTTTTCGAGAAAGTTTCAGAAAGACGGTATAATCTACAACAACACCTGCATCAAGCTAATTGATGACAAGGGTTTCCGTGGAATCTCTCAGCGTTCGTCCGGCAAGGACGGAAGAAGCTTTAAGGGCATTCATGGGAACAAGTACCGCAGCATCGCGGTATCTGGATATACCGCCAGAAAGAAAATCGAGCATGTCTACATCGGTGAGAGCATGATAGATTGCGCTTCGCATTATCAGCTCCATCACAGTACCGATGACAGCAACATACTGTATATAAGCACTGAGGGGAATATCACGGAGGGACAGATGGAATTGATCAAGATGCTTGTAGACAAGCAGTGTGGCGGTGACAGAAGTCACGTGACCTATATATTCGACAATGACGAATGCGGCTATAAGTACGCAATCAAGTTAGACCGTTATCTGCAGGACGGCACTGTTCCGCAAACGGAAAGTCTGACAGCGGAGCAGTTGCTTGAAAAGGCACGGCTGCTTAACATCGAGCTTCCGTCATGCAACGACTGGAATGAAGAGTTGCAGAACACGCTACGCCCATGCGAACCAGATACTTCAAAGAAGATGGAAAGGACAAAACAGCCATCCGTCGAAATGAATATGTAAAAGCAAATGAAATTTCTATAGGTGTGCAACACCTTATTTTTTATATGTTTTAAAGTCAATCTATTGTTTGTAATAGAGAGGGAAGCTCTGGCTTGTGAAAGTCGGAGCTTTTTTTGTATATCTGGGAAGCACCGCACACGGTATTGTGGTGGATGGCTGCGACCATTAGGGAGCAGCCCGAAGAAAGAGGAAGAGCATGGAGACGTGAACTCCATGCTCAAAAAGTAGAGACCGCAATTCAAACTGTGTCAATCTTTAACAAACTTGATTATCTTTAATTTCACTTCCGGATAAACTTCTGAAAACCAACAAGATTTAAAGAAATATCAGACTAAAGAAATAAAAATCTAAAAGTCTGACACAGTTAGATTTATATAACCAAATCATTTATGACACCAAGAATCTCATGATTTTTGGACAAACTATGCTATATCGTGTTGTACAACATGGTCGTAAACTGTAAAGATATTGGAAAAACAAGTTAACTTTGTATTTATTGAATAAGTAAAGATATGAAATTCACAACCTTCATATTTCTTTTGCTCGTCACAACATCCTGTCAGAACAGTGGTAGGAAACAGATTGAGCAACTAGTAGAAGAATGGACCAATAGGGAAATCCTTTTGCCAGAGAAACCAGTCTTCACCCGCTTGGCCACTGATACCGTCTCTTATACAATTCCACCAGCCAGACACAAGATAATCGTATTTGTGGATTCAGTGGGCTGCATAAGCTGCAAACTTCAGCTACCAAAATGGAAAAACCTGATCAACGAGGTGGATTCACTTAGTGACGGAAATGTCCCGTTTGTATTTTTCTTCCAGACAAAGGATGTACGTGAATTGAGATACATCTTGAGGCGCGACAATTTTTCACATCCTGTATGTATAGACACGGAAGACAGTTTCTATAAACTGAACCGATTTCCCGACAATATGATGTTCCAGACATTTCTAGTTGATTCTGGAAACTGTGTTAAGGTGATAGGAAACCCCATCCATAGCTTGTCCTGAAGGAAATAGCGGGAATTGAAACAGTTTCACTACCGGTCACCACGATTCAGGCAGACTCTGCGGAATATAACTATGGCGTGATAGGAGAAAACATGACGGCAAGCAGGAATATTATCCTGAAGAACACCGGAAAGGAAGTGTTCCGGATAAAGGGAATAACTACATCATGCGACTGCATGACTGCGGGATACGACTGGGATGAGATTCCACCCGGAGGGAAAGCTGCAATGACGGTTGAATACAAGGCGGAAGAACCGGGAGACTTCTGGCGTACCATAACGATATACGGCAATATACCCAGTAAGTCCGTTACGCTGGACTTTTGGGGAACCGTCAAAAAGCGAGAGATAAATAAAGCGTGGAAACATGAATTACGGTCTTGCAAACTAAGAATATCATGTTCCACTCCAAGTTTAACCAACCCAATCTAAGAAAGGAGGTGTAACCGACACAAATGTTGGTGATATTTTGGAAGTAAGGCAAATCGATAGATTGTCGCTTCATAGAGAAACAATCAATATTTATAAACCTTAATAAACAATTTTATGAAAAAGAATATTTTTAGAATGACTTTGGTAGCGGCTTTTGCTGCAGTAGCAGGATATAATGTGTATGCATCACAACAGGAAACGAAAATATCGGACCTTGCAAAGGCGAATGTGGAAGCTTTGGCAAGCGGAGAGGTGATAATAGGACCATGGCATTGTGTTGGTGATTTTAATGTCTGTCTTCATGATGAACAAGGAATCATATTAGGTTTGAAGCAATATTTTTAAATAAAGATTTAGGCCTTTAAATATCAAAATTTTTATTTACACTGTGTGTCCGGTTTTGTGGTTTGTTCTATGATGAAATACAATTGACTCTGAACCGGACACTTGAATTAAATATGAATGATATATATGAATCGAATATTTATAAATTGTTTTATTCTCGTTCTCTTGACAGGTTGCAGTTCATCATCTTCAAAAAAAGAGATTGCACTCCAAACTTTGCAACATGAAACGATTGAAATACCTGATATGTTATTAGGAGCTCCCGGCGGTATACAAAAATTGGGAAACGGTTTATTGATTATGGATTATAAATCGGATTCAATATTTCATTATGTGAATCTTAAACATAAAAAATATGAGGGACAATTTGGAAGAAAAGGACAGGGACCGGATGAGTTTATTCATCTTACAAGCCTTCAACCATATTCTGATAAGGTAGTATGTGGATATGATATAATGAAACGGGAAATCAAGAAGATAGAGCTGGACAGTCTGAATAATAGAGTGAAGGGTTCCACTTGGAAAAAATGGACAGATAAATGGATTTTCGATGTAACTCCCTACAAGCACAATCAATTCGTTGGCAATGGCTGTTTCAATGATTTGATGTTTGCGGTTTTTGACAGTCAGGGAACTCCTATTGATACAGATGGAGAATACCCTTATAAGGATGAAGATGAGAAAAATATACCGGTTCTTAATCGTGCGTTGGCTTATCAAGGTATTATGAGAGTGACTCCTAAAGGACGGTTGGCTTTTGCTACAATGTGTGCCAAAATGCTATTCCTATACGAGATTCGTGACAATCATTTGGTGCAGCATAAGGTTGTGATAGACCGTTATGCAGACTATAAAGTAGACCATAGTGGAGGTAAAGCTTCTTATTCTGTATCTCATAATGGAAATCTTCCTGTCTGTTATCGGGATTTATCAGTAACTGAATCTCGTATTTATGCACTTTATTCCGGTCGTTCTTTTAAAGAGTATGGTTTGGCTGAATGGGAATGTAGCTATATCTATATCTATGACTGGGAGGGAAACCAGCAAGCTTTGTATCAACTTGACTTGCCGTTACTCTGTTTTTGTGTAGACGAGCAGTCCGGTTTTATTTATGGCATTGCCAACAATCCTGAGCCAACATTGGTTTGTTTCCCTTTACCTTTGGTTTGCATAAAATTGAAAAACCAACAGACCCAGACTGGTATAAGTAGGAAACAATCTCAAATTTAATAATAAAACAGTCAACCTTTTATAGGCTAAGACAGTGGAATACCTTATAAAGGTGCTTATGCCAATTGGGAAAAAGGAGGTTGTTGTGAATCTGGTCGCTGGAATGATGAATGCTGGAGTTCTTCATTTTGTAAATAAATACACTGGCATCACGTTAGAATTGGACGAGTTAAAATATTAATTACCCCCTCGGGATAAGCACAAATAGTTCTTTAACTTTAATCAAAGAACTATTTGTGCTTACTTCTAAAAAGCAGTAGAATAATTAATTATAAAAATATGAAGAATTGTTTTTACCTGTTTTGTTTTCTTTTTTTTCTGACTGCTTGTCAGAAAAAAAGCTCATCAGGGCCGATACAGGTGGACCTGACAAATACAGAAAGTGCGATAAATTATTCAAGTTTCGTGGATTCAGCAACGATTGTCACGTTGGAATTGAGTGACAGCTTGCCAATCAACGGTGTTTCAGGTTTGTTTTTTGATGACGGTAAGCTTTTTGTCATGGACAGCGGGCAGGAAGGTATTTTTGTTTTTGATGAAAAAAGCGGACAACTACTTGCACACTTGAATGCGTTCGGTGAGGGACCGGAAGAGATAAAGCGTATAGGTGCGTGGTGTCTAGATTCCTTTCAGAAACACATATGCATATTTGATAAAGGGGACATGAAAATAAAGGAATATGATTATGTTGGCAATTATATATCCTCTTTTTCCATGGAATATTTTCTTTTGGACATGGTAAAGTTAGGGAAAGAAAGTATGGTTTGTTTTTACCCTATTTTTGCCGGTCATGAACAGCCTGAAGGTGTCTGGTTGGATAATATGGGACATTTTAATAAGAGCATATCTTCGCATGTGACAGAATCTTGCAAATTTCACTATTTCCGACACCGGCTGGGGCAAGGCTCTTTGGGGCAAGCTCTACGGTCAGTGGCTCAGCGAGACCTGCGTATTCGTTTACGATTTTGACAGATTTCATGCGTCCGACATTCTTCCTATGTTTGCAAAATACAACATCACATCATTCTGCGCACCGCCCACAATGCTGAGAATGATGGTCAAGGAAGATATTTCGAAATACGATCTTTCATCAATAAAGCATATGACAACAGCCGGCGAGGCGCTTAACCTTGAGGTTTACAAGCAGTTTAAAAAAGCAACGGGATTGCGCATAATGGAGGGCTTCGGTCAAACCGAGCTGACCCTTACCATTGCAAATCTTGTGGGTAACGAGTGCAAGCCCGGATCAATGGGCAAGCCTGTGCCGCTTTATGATGTTGAGCTTATTGATTCTGACGGTAATCCCGTTGGGTGCGGTCAACCCGGAGAAATCGTTGTTAAAACCTCTGATAAGGTTCCTTGCGGACTTTTTCTTGGTTATTACGGCGACGAGGAAAAAACAAAAGAAGCTTGGCACGACGGTTACTACCACACGGGCGATGTTGCGTGGCGCGACGAGGACGGATTTTTCTGGTATGTCAGCCGCACCGATGATGTTATCAAATCATCAGGCTACCGCATTGGACCGTTCGAGATTGAAGATGTTATTATGGAGCTGCCCTATGTGCTTGAGTGCGGCGTTTCGGCAGCACCCGATGAAGTTCGCGGTCAGGTTGTAAAGGCAAGCATAGTGCTTGTAAAAGGAAAAGAGGCAAGCGACGAGCTTAAAAAAGAGATTCAAGAGTATGTTAAATCTCATACGGCTCCTTATAAATATCCGAGAATTGTTGAGTTCCGCGACGAGCTGCCCAAGACCATAAGCGGCAAGATCCAGCGCAATAAGCTGTAATTCAGTTCCTATAACAATGCTGCGGCT
>OQVS01000302.1_pt1 | contig 32556 bp, 29 predicted proteins | sample 1691601 | NCBI WGS metagenome assembly OQVS01 (sample SAMN03418268, study PRJEB22391) | human gut metagenome | biome: human-gut; feature: organic feature; material: feces | host: Homo sapiens | place: Tanzania | collected 2013-01 | reverse complement strand
ATCGAAATCACGAATGTAAATACCCCATACAATGATGGGAAAGAAAATGGATTGGTTGGACAATATAGGTGACATTCATTTGCCTTGGGGACAAATGTATAAGACAGGCAAAGAAGCGTATGAAGTTTTTGTTGAGCCGGAATTAGAGAAAGTTAATTTGAAAAAGGCAAAAAACAGACTTGAGAAGGAGAAAACTTATACCCTTTCAGATTCAAAGAAAAGGGTGTTGGACAGATTGATTAAAAAAATATGAGAGGATTGACAAATATTTTGACGGTGTGCCTTTTGGCATTCGAAATGATATGGTTGCAAGAGAGCGCATTTTCTTGGGTTGATTGGACGTTGTTGATTTTGGCTTCCGTCTACTCGATCATATCTTCCGTTATAGAATTCCGCATGTCGTCGGATGACAAGAGCGGAGACTGCTATATATTGAGGGTATGCAATGCCTTGGTTCTGGCTTATGTTGTATATAAGTCGATGTCATTGCCTGTAGACCACGATACGGCAAACATATTGTTATTCGGAGCTGTTAGCACTGGTTTGTTCAATGTGTTGAACTTCGAATATTATGTTTCAACTTTATGGTTGATAATATCTGGGGCTACACTTTTGGGATGTAATTTAGGAATGATGACAACTATAATCTTAGCTGTCTGCATCTTGGTACTGTTTGGATTTATCATCTATTTCTCGTATAGTGTAAAGAAAGACAGAAACGAATGGAGAGTGTCATCCGGGGTATGGCATAAAAGATATGCAAATCTGAAGGTTGACTACAGTACGCTGAAAACTGACTACAGCACGCTGGAGGATATGTATATTGACAAGGCTAAGAGCGAATCTAAATGGTGGAAATTCTGGGAATGAATGCGCTTGTAAAAAAGAGTTCGTGAAAAAACAAGAAACAGTTTATGTTTTATTGTCATATTGTTTGTATCTTTGTGCTGTGCTTGACTGGCAACACACAAATAACATTGTGTGGGGCAGTCAGGCACAGCACATTTTGCTAATATATAAAGAATCAAAGGAGGTGAAATAATGGATAGCCGCATCAAGGAATTGGGAAAAGAACAGCGCATAGCGTTGGCACGCATCGTGTCGGACCTGATTATGGCAGACAAGATAATAGACGACGAGGAAGTGGTGACGTTCGCCAGGCTCTTCGGCAAGGAAAACAGCCGCATACTGTTCCACCAGGCACAGGAGCTGTCGTTCGCAAAGGCCGTGAAGCTGCTCTGTCTGCCGGACGGCGCAACCAATGAGCTTGGAGCCGTGAAGAAGCTGCGCCACGAACAGCGGCGCAAGCTTGCCGAAAAGGCTTCCTGCATACTCGACGAGACTGCAAACTGCGACGGGTTCTGCGCTCCGGCGGAAGCCGTGCTGCTGCTGGCGCTCGACTATTTCCTGAAAAAGAACGATGCGGCGTTCACGAAATACGACATACAGTCGTTCAAGCTGACCGACGTGTTCATCGGCAAGCGCTTCGTGCTCTATGCCGAAACGGGCGTCAGCGGGAAGAGCAAGCAGATAGAAAAGAACTACGACCTGATTGTGAATCTGCTTGCTGGTATAGGATTCCAGTTCATATATGTGCCGGAAGTGGTGGAGCAGTACAGGAACAGGGGGTTGGAGATGTTCAAGGCAATGTCGATGTATATATTCCCCGACATTGCCGAGGAAAGGGTGGAAGAGGTGTATGGGAAAATCCTGGATATGACAACCCGGAGTTTTATCAGGAACTGTCTGAACGAGAAGCTCGGCTTCGACATCAGCTGTCCGCGTCCTGCCCTGATGGTTATGCTGGGGCGTTCGAGCGTTATCGGCAATGACCTTTCCGACAAGGGGCTGGCATACGACACCTATGCCAATTTCCTGAAGATAAATCTTGGCGAGGACGACGATGTGCTGCATGTGATAGGGGATTTCGTGAAGAATTTCAACAGCCACGTCACGTTCAATCTCAACATCGACTTCAATCCGGCGCGCGACAAGTTGCGCTACCACGGCATACACAAGGCATTCTTCAGGATGGTTGCGCTTGCCAGGGAGGTGCCGAACAGATACAATATAAACATAAGCAGGAATCTGAGGGGCGTGTTTTTCAACGACCGCAGGCTGGAACTCCCTATCGGAAAGGCTGCTATATATATAATGGTGCTCTGCCGCTCCATATTCGGCGACAGAAAGGGGCTGCCGATGTGGAAGGTGTATCAGACGCTGCCTGAAGAAGAGCAGCAGCGGCTGCAGGAACAATACGAATGGATTGTTTCGTGGCTGAAAAATGTGGAAAAAGTGGATGTGAAGCCCCTTTACCCCAATGTGGCGAACAGAATGACAGACATACGCGATGCTATATCGAGGACTGTGGGTAAAAAGCTCATAGGCGAGATACAGATAGGTTCGGGCGAATACGTGGGGACTATCGTTCCGCCGGAATGCGTCACCGTGGATGGCATACCGATAATTGAGCATCCGCAGTGGAGCAGGCTCTTCTAATGGGGCAGGAGCTGCCGCGCATACAGACTTTTACATCATTGCCGTTGCGGTTTTCAGAAAAGAAAAATGTAAAAAAGTGTAAGCTTTTTGCATTTCTTGCAGCAATGGATTTTTGCTCATACCTTTGCATCACAGTTAACAGGAAGTATAACCATAAAAAAACTTACAATTATGTTAGTAGAAGCTTTGGTGATTAAGGGAGTGATTGCATTCGGACATTTCGTGGCTGCACACGCAACGGCAGGAGTAATCGCAGGAACAATACACGCAGTGGCAGGCATGTCTTTGGCACAGTTGGTTACGGCTACGGTGACGGTGGGATTCGTGACAGGATGCATAACGTGGACCGCCGACAGGGTGAAGAACGTGAAGAACGGCGTGAAGGCCATCGAGGACGGGAATTACCTCAAGGCAGTTGCTGAGTTCGGGAAATTTGCCATTTCCACGAACAGCGATGTCAATCTGCTGCCGGACACAATCGTTGAGGGACTGGACAAGATGGGCGTAGACCATTCCGCGTCACTAAAAGTTGGAAACTGGGTGCGGACGAACGAAAGCGCAATAGGAAAATACGTGAAATCCCATAAGTAACAGCATATATGAGTAACGAGAAGATAGAACGGCTGCTGTCAGAAATCGTATCGTGCACTGGATTCACCAATATCGACCAGCACGATATCGACAGATTCAGGAAAAGCGCAGATACGATAGACGCGGAGATGGTAGTCGGCAGAATTGACGATGTGAGGGCGCTGCTTGAAAAAGCCTTTAAGTCGCTGACAGAAAGAAATGGCGCCAGACCGCTCAAGCAGCTGCTCTTTTCCGTGCGTATGCCGCAGGACGGGGCATTGCTCATGGAACACATGAACGATATTTCAGACTTTTTAGACAGGCTGGAAGAAAATGTGTTCTGCCTGTGGGGACTGTCCACAGTGGAAAGACTGTACGAAGGGCAACTGGAGATTATTGCCGTTGCCGGATTCTGAAGATAATATGACACAGAACACAAGGCGGAAGCCATAGCCGCCGTAAACATAAAACATAAATCGAAAGCTATGAAACCAATAGACAATTCACCAATAGACAGACCATGCATAGGAGTGATGGTGGAAGAGGAGTGCGCAGTGGGGCAGTTCGCCGACAACTGCATATATCTGATTGCCGACCCGGAATCAGATATGGCAAGACGGGCTGTACGCGCGATGGAGATGTACACGCAGCAGATGGACAGCGATGACTACTACAACGATTACACGTTGGAAGTGGTGGCGGACGTGGAGCTGAAGAACCACCCAAGGATAAAGGAACGGGTGGAGCAGCACGCCGACAATTTCCTGATACAGCTCGCGAAGCGCAGCAGCGGCAAAAGGCGGTTCATCGTTGCCAGGACAGACCTTTTACGCCTGTTTCCGGATATCGGACTGATGATATATGCTGCGGAGCGCGTGGCGAAGCTCGAAATAACGGCACTGCTACAGTCGCTTGTTGAGGAGGAAGACTGTTGTCTCACGGACTTGGTAGAACTTGTCATTGAAGATCCGCGCTTCAAGTCGAGATACTTTGAAGAACAGTCGAAACTGTTGGCGTATCCGTCGTTCGGAATGTGTGTGAAGGGCGCAGTCGCTGCAAGATACAGAGGCCCCGAAGAGGAAAAGCGAATCACCCACAAGAAGCGGCTGGAGATGTACGACCGTCTGCCGGAGAACCTGAGGAAATACCACAAAACCCACGACCCGAGAATAAAAGAAGAACTCGACTTCATATTCAGCATCATCGACCCCTCAACGCTGCGCAGGTTTTTCCTGAAGCAGTCGCCGAGGCTACAGGAGAAGATTAACAACTTCATAAACCCCAAGCGGCAGGCAGAGGCATCGATGATGAATGTGGAGATACGGAAGTTCGACCACATAGACAAAGTGAAGAAGACCAGAGGCTTCTATCGTGTATTTATGAATAAGGACGAGGATAGGCTGATGGTGGATTTCAGTCGCCGTGCCGGCTTCGTGCTATATCTCATGTATCTGGTCGACCGCAAGAAGAACGGCGACAATGTGGACACGCTCGACCTGGGGAAATACAAGCAGCTCTTCGGTGAACTGTTCCGTATGACCTACGGCTATAGCGGCGAGTCGGTATTCAACGACATGATAGAGAACAGCAATGACAAGGCACAGCAGAAAGGGCTGTACTATGTGATGCAGAGCATACGCCACGACGTGGGCAAGACCTGCGAGCGCATGGAGGAACCGGCAGAACCATTCCTTCTGCGCGACACCTCGGCCCATCTTGCCGTACTGCCGCGGCACATCATTATACCGGATGAAATAATGGAGATAAATAAGTGTTAAAATTTTTAAGAGCCGCGGTGTAATTTATTGATAACCAACACAAAAATATTATTTATAATGTTCATATAGCAAGGCATGGCCTTACTTGATTTTTTAATGCACCTTTGTACCGGTGAAATAACCGATGCAAAGGTGCATTTTCTTTTACGATAACTTAAAGATTTAGGCAGATATGAAAACGGAGTATTGTGCAGCAAAGGGAACCGTCGTCGGCATGATTGAGGTGGTTCGACAGGAAATCTGTGGCAGAGGGAAAAAAATTACAGCCTCGGACGAGGCAATCGCCGTAAGCGTGTGGAACCGGTTGGCAACCGTCAGCAATTGGCACCTTACGGGGCAGGATATGCGTCGCAAACTGGCATCAGTGGTGCGCGATGAGATGTGGCTACAGGCCAACAAGGAAGAGGCGGACAGAATAATCAGCCGCCTGAAGATGGGCGACCGGAAGTTCACGGATGATTTCTTCTACGATACCAAACCTGCCGGCTGCAACATCAGCCGCTTCCGCTCGAAGATAGTTTACAATATAAAGAAGACCTACGACGTGGATGTGTCGGTGAAGGAATTTGGTGATATACTCTATACCTATCTTTGGGACAACGGCACGTGGGGCGTGCTCGACAAGTATTCTTGCCGTAGCAGCTTCTTCTGTTGGCTGTCGGGGCTGGCACAGCATGAGCTGATGAAATACCTGGAGGAGATGAGACTCATAAAGGTAGAGCGCGAGCGCACTGTGGGCAACACCCGTCTGCTCGGAATGTCGGTGGCGCCGGAAACGTGGGAATACATCCTTGCCGACCTCATGCCTGTCGGCAGCAGCAGAGATGTGCTCACGGCAACATTTGTGAAACGCCGTACGGAAGGCGAGATGATGCAGGAGTTCAGTCTTGATGCCGATGCGCTGCACCGGTTGCAGAAGAAGGCGGAGGCAGAGCTGAAAGACCGCCTTCTGCGTAGCGACAGCTGCTATGAGGAACTGGTGCTGCGCGACAAGTCGCCTCGCGAAATCGAAGTGTCGGAAGAGTTTGCCATGGAATTCTGCCAGTGGCAGGAGACGAAGGGCAATGCCAGTCCGCTGGCGGATATGCTCGGGGTGGACCTGAATACAGGCGAATTGCAGGAGAAGGTGGTGGAGTTTCTCTACAGCATCCCCGACAAGTTGAAGTGGTCCGACGAAGACCGCCTCGTGTGGACATTGCGCTTCATCGAGAACACGGCACCCGTGGAGGTAGCAGAGCGTCTGGGCAGGAAGCGCTCTTGGGTTGACACGCGTTTCCATCGTCTCAACGTGCGCTTCAATATGGCTGTCAGAGAGTGGTGGAACAGTAATTCATAGCGGAAAAACGAAAAGGAATGGCTCCCGGTTTGAAAGAGAGCCATTCTTTTTCGTCTCCTATAATACAAAAAAAATATTATGAGTAAAGGTTTTATTACAGGCAACACGACATCAGAATGTCTGTTGGAGAGAGTAGAAGAGTATGTGGCGTTCGTATGCCGGGTGCTGCATGACGAGGCATTCCTTGTAGAACTGCAAAAGACTATGCCCTTCGACAAGATGGTGCACGCCGCGATGGATACTGGCAGGAACGGCGGCAGGATAAGGCGGATGGGTATATCCGTGATGCGGATGGATGTGGAACCGTCTTTGTTCTCGCTGGCTGTCACAATCATGTTCCGTGGAGTAGATGGCATGCAGCAGAACCACTCCATCTTCATCAATGCATGCAAGACAATCGAAGAGCTGCAGCATCTCGCGGCAGAAGAGGACTTCAAGACAGAAGTGACGACTCTTTGCCGGGAAAGGCTGTGAAGATATACGGGCGGCAGTCTTACATCTGCTTTCCGTCGGCAGCAAATCTTTTGCCGGCAGCCGTGACGATTACAATGCTGTTGCCGTTTGCCGTCTTGCGCACGCCCTGCAGCTTGCCGTTTGCGTTTGCTGCGGCATTGATGCCGGTGGTATAATCCGTCACCGCGAGGCTCACGCTTGCCTGCGCTCCGCCGTCCTTCGTCCTTGCTGTGATAATCGTTTCGCCGGCAGCAAGCAGAGTGACGAATCCGCCGTTCACGGTTGCCACCGTCTCGTTGCTGCTGCTCCATTCGATGCGTTTGTCGGTAGCCGACTTGGGGACAATGGTGGGTTTCAGGGCGATGTGCGCGTCTTGCAGGTCTGTCGTCATGCTGGTTTCGCCGAACGACAGCGAGTTTGAAACGACAGGGTCTCTCTGCTTGTCCTTCCGGTAGAGGAACGGCAGTGGCAGGGAAGTGGAAGTGTAGACGTTGAAGCGGGCGTAGCTCTCTGCCGGTGCATTGTAGCGCAGGGTACCGCAGCCGGCTTTGGCGTTTGTTATCTCCGCTCCGTCGTAGCCTATGGCTATGTTCCATTGCGTTGTTCCCTCGTTCCAGGCAAGGGCTTGCTTGCCGGTGGCACCGAGCATCCTGCCGTGCTGGTCGGTCATGGTCCACTGCCCCTCAGTCTCGCCCTTGCCGAGCTTGAAGCGCAGCATGTCGGGAGTGGCGACATCGGCAGTGGAGGCAATGCTCACCACGTCGAGATAGTGCGACTCCTGCATTCCTCCCAGGTCGGCAGCCGCACAGCCGTTGCGGAAAATCATCAGTTCGTCGCCTTCGGCAATGGTGCTTTTCCTGGTCAGTTTCTCATAGCTCCATCCCAGCGGCGACTCCAGCTCCGTGCCGGGAGCCTCGTCGTATTCTATCGTTATGGCGTTCACGTATACCGAGCCTTCGCTCGTTCCACCCTGCAACGTGATGTCAGCCTCGTCGGAAAGCAGTGCCGGCACGTCGAGCCTCTTGGTTATGTCGACATACACCCCGAGGTCTTTCGACACCCACTGCCCGAACCATTCGTCGGAAGCGAAATCGGCAGGGCGCATCTTGTATATCTGTGTGTCGCCGTCGTTGAGCGACAGTCCCACGCTGCCCGACTTGTTGTTCGAGCACATGCTCAGCGTGATGCTCTTCACCGTGCATCCCTGCCATCCCTCCAGGCAGAGAGCTGCCGTGCGGTTGCGCGGTATCTGGTTGTAGCGGTTGCCTGATGTGGCGCCGTAGTCGTTCAGGAAGTAAGCCCATGCCCCCCTCGGCACCAGACCGCTTGCTTCGAGCGTGAATTCCGCCGTCGTCTTGTTGTATTCCACGATTCTGTATACCACCTCGGCTGCCTGGATGCCGATGCTTGCCGCGAGCAATGCCACCATTGCCATTGCCCTGCGTGCCGTTTTCCGTATTGTCTTCATAATTGCAAAATCTTCTAAATTCAAAAAAATGAAAGGAAAACAAAGTTACGGTTTATATGTGACACGGACAAGCTTTTCCGTCACTTTCCTTCTTTTTCAGCTTGGTGTCAGTTTTTTTGATTATATATTCCGTGAAAAAATATTGTCATTAAAATATTATTTGTACCTTTGACGCGACTATTTCGTATACAATCAGCCTTGGTGCCGCTCTGCATGAAAACTATGTCCGACGCCTCATCCTGGCAATGATTATTTATGTGGATAGTGATATAAAGAGTGGAGTTTTCCGCTATTTATATATAAAGCTATTATAACACTATCAAAATATAAAAACTATGGACAATACAAACCCGACAAAAGACATCATCAGATTCTTCAAGAATATTGATTATGCCAAGATCGCATCCAGCGCGACACTGCTGCTTTCGAAGATAAAGGACCAGGCGCTGCATGGAACGAAAGAGTCTACAAGGATGATGCTCGAATTGTATTACGTGATGATGAGCGAGAAAACCTCCAAGTTCAACAAACTCGTGATAGGTGCCGCCCTTGCCTACCAGTTGCTGCCCAACGATTTCCTGTCGAAGGACGACTATGGGGTACTGGGCTATCTTGACAATGCCACTATACTCTACTATGCCTACAAGAGGATGAAGAAATCCATTACGCCAGAAATCGTGCAGAAGGTGGAGAACACTATGGGCGGATGGAAAGGCGCAATGGAGAACTTCACCGTAATGAAGCCTGAGGACAAGCGCGTATGATGTTTGTCGGCGAGCGGAAGCGGATTTCTTTTTTTTTGCAAGACTTCATCAGGCACATAAAAAGCGGCAAACCGCCACAATGAAGTCGTCTAAACTTTTATGAAGTTCAAGATTTGCCTTTATTTTTGACCGATTTTTGGCATTGAAGAGAGAGTGTAGCGAGCTACACGACCGATGAAAGGTCAAAAAGCGGTCAAAAAGAAAGGTAAAGATTGAATTTAGAAGAGATAAAAGTTTAAATCTAATCTTCGTCAGAAAAGTTTAGACGACTTCAATAGTTTATAAAGCATATGATATTATTTTAAAAGGAGAAAGGATATGAGCAATATTTTATGGTATCAGCCGGCAAAGCTTTCAGAGCGTGACGTTATGCTGATGGACAACAGACCGCTCGACGGCGAGGAGCGCAGCAAGGCTTTCGCTTCACTGAAGAAAGTGGCCGACAAGGCAGTGGGAAAGGATACGCCATGGCACGGCATACTGAAGGGCTACTATTTCGCCAAAGGCAATCTGGATGCCACCGACGAGAAGGGGCGCCGGCTCTGCTTTATGTTTATCACGGATGCCGCCGACGGCAAGGAACAACTCCGTGAAGCACTGAAGGCGCAGAACATGAGAATGACAGAAGAAACGGAAGAATGTATCGACGCAAAATCGAAAACCCTGCGCACGGCTGTGCTTGTGCTGCTGGCTGTGGCAATAGTTGCCGTGGCTGTGGCGTTCATCAACAGCAACTTTTAGAACACCTGCACAAGAGGACGTGTTAGGCGTAATGTCTGATGATGTGAAATAAGGCACGGATAGAAATACAGAAAAAACGAATTTGCTTTATGATAACGATATTGATAGGTAGGATAATAGCAAAGATCTTTTGCGAGGTGCTTGCTATCATCCTTTTGGAAAAGATAACTAAAAAGACCAAGAGGATAGCCATTCTTGGAATGAAAGGTTCCGGCAAGACCACGATGTGGAACCAACTGCAGAACAAGATACAGGCCGCCCCCCCGGCAGCCACATCGGAGGAAAAGATAGAAAGCTTCACGATAAAGTCGGACAATAAAAAGGTGTATGTGCCCGAAACAAAAGACATTGGAGGAGGCGACGACTGGGTGTGCTATTACTCGGAGATAATAAACTCGGACGGCACTTACATTTACTTTCTCGTGGACCTGACGAACCTGCACGAGAAAGACCGCGCCCTGGGCATCAGAGCGCGTCTGCTGAAGATATCGAGCATTATAAAAGAGAAGAGGCTGAAGAACTGTGGATGCAAGATTCTGGCAACGAACAAGAAAAAATACATCATGAGCGGGCTTGAACAGCAATACGGCAATCCGCAGGAATACGTGAAGAAATCCTTGAAACTGCACACGTTGGAAAAGATGCAGATAGACATCGACAGCGCTATCCTGCCGGTAGAGCTGACCGACGAGGATGACATAATGAAACTTAAAAACGAAATAACGGCATAAAAAAAGAGCAGGAGATATGAAACCAGAACTACTGATAGTTTCGAACCGGGAGCTGACGCACGGCATAGAACACGGATTCTATCCCGAATTCAGCCAGTCGATAGAGAATGGAAATCTCGCTGTCGTGGCTATCGACACAGTGAAGAGAAATATGCTGTCGAAGCAGCCCGTGGGCAACGGCACGGACTTCTACGTGTGGAACCCCTATTCGGGCAGGTACCTCTCGATGTGGGATCCCGATATACTTGCCACTCTGGCGTACGACAAGAGCGTTGCCATAAAAACGGTGTTGACATGGATGGGAGCAAGAGACGTGGTGCTGAAAGAAGAAATTGCAGACAATGGGCATACTAAGGTGAATCTGAGGAACGAATCGGGATTTGAGCTGATGAATGCCGACGTGAACGTTGACTACAACAAGGCTTCGACCGTGAATCTGAACCATTCGATAGAGGGGCACTATCCGGAAAGACCCGCAAGAAGCGTGCAAGAGATAAAGACGATAATGAAGAAGTATGGGTTGGAAAATGACAACATTCTGAACAAACTCCTCGACGGTTTGAAAACGTGGGGGGAGCTGCGCGGAACAGAATGCTACGAGATAACATATCTGAGCGAACTGCAGGCTGCGCTTAGCGTTGCGGCAAACATCAACTATAAGATGTTCAACGACAAGCTCGACTTCTCGAGGGAGCACAACCACGTACACACTATAAAGAAGAAACTGGAAATAAATTTCGGGTAAGATAGGATAGGGCAGTTATTGATTAGTCCCTTTTCCCTGATATCCGGCTGGTAAAATAAAAAACAATCTTATGGGATTCAAAGGCAAATTCTCACGCGTTCAGAGCCAAAGGCTCGCGGGAACAATCATTGTGTCGTTCTCGCTGAAATGCACTAACCTGCTGATGGGCGAGACTGTGGACTTGGGCATTTTCCCGTCCGACGGGTCGCAGCCGTGGTACTACCGTGGCCTGAAGTTCAAGGCTGGGCAGACATACGTGATAAACTTCGACACCGAAAACTGGAACTGGTGCCAGGGCGACTATGTCGCAATACTGGGCAAGAACGACAAGATAACAGACAAATGGCAGTTGAAGCTGAAGGAATACGCACCGGGCGAATGCCCCGAATGCCACGGCACGCACAAATGCAGGAAGTGTAGAGGGACGGGATTCGTGAATCCGCCGGGCACACGGAACCTATGGGAACAGGTGTCGTGCCCAGACTGCGGCGGAACGGGAATATGTCACACCTGCGACATACCCAGACGTCAACCACGCTTCGGTGGTCCGCCAACAGGGTTGCATCCCTTCTGAACCGGATGGAAGAGCGTGTGTAAACAGCAAAACGCATAAATCAACTAAAAACAACGAACTATGAGTTTCAGAGGAGAGTTCAATTGGATTCAGTGTCTGCATCAGGGCGGAAGAAAAGCAATATCCTTCACCCTGAAATGCACGAACATGTTTCAGACAGAAACCTTCGATGCCGCCATCATCGACGGCAACGGGCAGCTGCAGCCCATGATGTTCCGCCAGCAAAGGTTGGCGGCAAACAAGTCGCTGCGATTCGATTTCGACACCGTGGGGTGGGACTGGTGCCAGGGCGACACCTTTGCCATCATCGACAAGAAAGGGCAGATGGACAAGAAAAACAAATGGACACTCAACCTGCGCGTTCCGGCACCCGGCGAATGCCGCGAATGCCACGGCACACACAAATGCAAATACTGCAACGGCACGGGAATGATAACCAACCACCGGCAGCACGAGATTGAATCGTGCACGGCATGCCACGGTACGGGCGTGTGCCAGAATTGCTACGTGCCGTTCAGAAACGGTGCTGCCGGAGGCACCGTAGGCATGGGCAGTACATATAATCCGGCAGACATACCGAACCCAAGTGCCGCCAGGCAGCGCAAAGCCGACTCTCTCAGACAGCGCATACAGGAACTGCAGGCGAAGCTGGAGAGAGCCGAGTGGGACGAGAGGATTATGAAGCTGAGAGGAACCGACGTGTCGTCGAGGCGTGTATATATGTCGCAGGTGGGGCTGAAATACCAATACGAGCGGCAACTGTCGGAACTGCAGTATGAGCTGCAGCAGTTGGAAAGACTATAAACGCGACAACAGATATTATGCTCTGGCGGGCAGGATGCAGACAGCGTATATGGCGTTTATTGCTTCATTCCGTTGATGACAACGTTTCTTGCCTTAGTGTTCAGGATGAGGCTCTTGTCGAATGCCTTCCTCTCGTCAGTCACGCTGATGTTCTCGAACGAGAAGTCTGTCAGGAGGTATTTCTCGCTTGCCTCTACATCAAAGAAATTCTTGCAGTCCATCTTAATGTTCCTCGTCACAATGTCGTTGCACTGGCTCAGCGGCATGTCCTTGCGTTCGTCCATCTTGAAGAATTGTGTCCAGGGGCGCACAACGAGGAAACTGCCGGTTGTTCCGGTGATGTTCTCCACCGTAACGTATTCGTAGTGCTGCGGTGTGTCGGGGCGCATCTTCAGCCAAAGTACGCGGTTGGCCTTGTTCACCTCAATGTTGCGCAAGACGATGTTCCTGTCCGTTACGCTTTCGCTGCCCAGTGTCAGACAGCCGTGCACCACGCCGTAGCGGCAGTTCTGTATTATGATGTTATAGTTGGGGCCGTTGTCCGGGTCTTTGTCTGCCCATGTGCCCTTTCCGCCTTTTATCGCCACGGCATCGTCGTTCACGCTCATGTAGCAGCCGTCAACCAATACGTCGTGGCAAACGTCGATGTCGATGGCATCGCTGCTCGGAGCCTTCAGTCCCTTTGTCGGCGCGTAGATCAAGCAGCCGAGGAAGCGTACATGGCTGGAACGGTAGACATGGTTGGTCCAGAACGGACTGTTCACCAAGTGAACGTCCTGCACTGTAACATTCTTGCTGTTGGAGATATATACCAGTCGCGGGCGCTGTGCATCCTTGTTCGTACACTCCGGGTTCCACTTGCGGCGTATCCAGAACTCCTCCCAGTAGTTATGTCCGTTGCCGTCGATAGTGCCTTTGCCGGCAATGGTGAATCCGTCCAGTCCGTCGGCATTCACGAGAGCCGTGAAATAATTGCATGTCTGTCCTTCGATTCGCGTTTTCTGGATAGGGAAGTCACAGATGCGGTCGCTGCCCTTCAGTTTTCCGCCTTCTTCAACGATGAGGTTGGTACCCTGGCGGAAAAAGAGCGCGCCGCTGAGGAAAGTTCCTTTTGGAACAACAATAGCGCCGCCTCCCGCAAAGGCCACATGGTCGATTATCTCCTGGATGGCTGCGGTTTGCACGAGGGTGCTGTCCGTCTTCACCCCGTAGTCGGTAATGACATAGCGTTTGCCGAGCGAAGCCTCGTTCACTTTCCGTGTGTTTGCGAACCATTTGTCAATCGGTGTGCCGTCGGGCCATAGGTCTTTCTCTGGCTTGGCATCTGCTGCTGTTATTGCAAGCAGTGCGAAGGTTATAGTTATAATTCTTCTCATTTTTTTTATTTGTTTAGTTTGTAATATTCCGTTGCTCCGAGCAGGAAGCACCCCGTGCCGTAATCTTCAAAGTCTGGTACAGAGGTAAACGTTACAGGCTGTCCGGCTGCCGGTTCTTTTCCTGTGCCCTGGTTGTATCCTATGAATCCGTTGTCGTGTATACAACTTGCCATCGCTTGCCAAGCCTTGTCTATTGATGCAGCATATTTCTTTTCCGGCAGTATACCGTTGTTCACGCCCCATGCCATACCGTATAGGAAGAGAGCCGTGCCAGTCATTTCCGGTCCGCCGTAGGTGACAGGCGAGTGAAGGCTTACGTTCCAGAAACCGTCGGTGCGCTGGCATTTAAGCAGAGCCTTGCTCATGGTGATGAAGTCCTTCTTCAGGTATGCATAATACTTGTCCTTCTCCGGTAGCGTCTGCATCACCCTTACGAGAGCTGCGTACACCCAACCGTTGCCACGGCTCCAATAGCAGTTGTTGCCATCCTTCTCCTTGTATGGCGGCACGAAGTCCTTGTCTCTCCACCACAGACCCTCTTTCTCGTTGAACAGTCCGCCGGCAAGCGTGTCGCGTGTCCATTTGTAGGAGTTTATAGCATAGTCGATATACTTGCGCTCACCGCTCAGCTTGGCATATTTTGCATAGAGCGGCATAGCCATCTGTATGGCGTCAATCCATGTCCAAAAGTCATATTTGCCAGTCTTCATCTGCGTGTCGAGGTTGTTCTTGACATTTGCTATGCAGGCTTTGTTTTTCGTCATCATATACCGCTCAATATAGATTTGCTGACAGCATTGGTTATCGGCATTGTTGTTTGTTGCTCCTTTTCGCGGCAGCCACTTGTGGAAATTCCCCCACGTGTCAACATAGTCCATATACCTTTGTTGCGGGTCAATCTCATGGAAAGCCATCAGTCCTTCGTAGTATACGGCACGTGTCCACAGGTTTGTCTTGTAAATTTTTCCGTTGGCAGGATAGTCGGTATTAGGGTCTGCAAACTTCTTCATGAAGTAGTCGTTAGTGCGGCGTGCCACATTAAGGATTTCATTCAGCTTGGCGTTTTGTGCACAGGCAGGAATGAGGCACAGGCAGGATATGATAATCATGGTCGCCTTCAATCCCTTCAGTGAGGGGAAAGAGTTCGCTTTGTAAATTGATGATTTCTTCATACTCGTATGTTTAATGTTTGTTACTTGTATTATTCCGTTCCTTGTCCAGTTCCATTATGGTGCTGTAAGCTACTGTTTGATTTCCCTGAGCATCACACTGCCGTTCAGTCCGCTCGCCACTGGCGTCCAGTTCTCGTAGGTCGTCTTCTTGTAGTTGATGTCCACCATATTTATTTCTTTCATCTTTCGCCACTTTATGCCGCGTCGTTCCATATCGGCAATGCGGTTGGCAGGAAGGTTGGTCACCTCGATGCGTATGGTGTTTCTCCCCTTGCGCAAGGCGTTCTTGCAGTCGAGCACGAACGGCACTGCCCAGGCGCACCCCACATATATGTCATTGATATACACACGGGCGCTCTCCCTTACGTCGCCGAGGTCAATCTGCCAGTTGCGTCTGCTGTCTTCGGCAGAGAGCTTGAAGCTCGTGGTGTATACACCGGTGCCTATGGTTACGGCAGCGCTGTCGCCCAGATTTTCCCATGTCTGCAGCCGGTTGAGCTTGTATCTTTGCTTCACTTTTGGAACCTCCTCTGTAAAGGATAGAGACCATTTCCCCTCAGTGATGTCTATAGTCCTGCTGTCTTCGTCTGCATACTTCCTGTAGGGAGCGCGCGCTATGCTGTCGCTTATCCCCCAGTCATTTAGCGGACGACCGGATGACAGGAGGATTCTGCTCTCGCCACTCCTCAGGTTTATCATTATGCCATTGTTGTAGACGTCAGCCCTGTTGAATTCGTCAGTCATAGGGTTGTACCAAAGTGCGTTTCTTTCGCCTGTGGCAGGTTTCACGGTAGCCTTTATGTCGTGGTCCGTAAGGTTTGCGATAAAATAGTGATGCCCGATGGAGTTGCTGCGGCGTATTATCTTCAGTCCGAGCTTCGTCTTCATTTCCTCTGGAGTTGCCGTCTCTTTCATGGCAGCATTGTCAATGCCCTTGATGATTGCAGCCCCTTTTGCTTTCATGTCCTCAAGATGCAGCTTTACGTTCTCCGGCATTATATTGTCGCCAGGGATTATGATTGCCTTATACTTTGTTCCGGCAGCGGTGACGATTGACCCGTCCTTGAAATCCGTCGTCATAAGATACTGGTCGGAGATATAGTCGCAGTCGAATCCCGCCTTGTCTATGGCAAGTATAGCCTTGATGAAGTCCGGTGCCTTCTTTGCCATGGAGTGGATGTCAAACTGCATGAGGAGCTTCTCGCGGTTGTCTCGCCACATGTCCCTTACGGGCAGATATACGAGAAAATCGTTGTCCGGCTGTCCCCATTGCAGATAAGTCTGGCAGCGCGTGATGTATTTCATCAGTTCCGGGGCATCGCGCCATATTGAGTTCGTGGGACTCATGTCTATAGAAGCATAGAATCTCCATCCCGGCCACGGGTCATCCTTCGGAGAATAAGCCGTGCCGTGGAAGAACATGTGGTTCACTCCGGCACAGAACATCAGGTCCATGTCCGGCTTCATCTGGCTGAGCGATGTGCGGAAATGTTCCGTCAGCCAGGTGAAGGTCTCGCTCGATGTGTATTTCTTACCTGTGATATGTGCTGCCGACGGCGCGTATTTCAGCATGCTAAGGTCGCTGAAGTTGGGGCGTGTCATGCCTGGGTCTTTGCGCAGTCCCTTTATGCCGAAATCGGTGATTCCGAATCCTTCAATCTCCGGTATGTCCACCGCTCCGTAGCAGTCGATGAGGTTGGCTGGCGAACCGTGTGCTTGGTTTCTGGTTATTGCTCCGTGGCGATGTGCCCATGCTGTCCACTGTCGGGTGAAGTTCGTCAGCAGCAGGTTGCCGAGCGTCTCGCGGTAGTCGCTCACCACTTGCGGGTCGCGGTCAACGAGCTTGTCGATGCAGTCTTCGAGCGAGTATCCTCGCCTCTTCTTGAACTCGTCGAAGAGCGTAGGCGTCCAGTCTGCCTTGTGCTCCTCGTAGCTGTCGTTGAAGAAAGTGTGTGGGAAAGGTGTTTTCGAAGCCGTGAACGCACTGTCGATATGTGCCAGATAGTGCGCTACGGCAGTAGAGTCGAAGTGGTCGATTACATATCCTTCGCCTCCCGGTGCGGCGCGCTCCACCATCTTTCTTGTCCTGCCCTCATACAGGGCTATGACCCTCTGCTTGTCTGGCTGTCCCTTCACGGCGAACGATTTCGCAAGCCTGAATGTGGAGTAGGGGCGTTCCTTCTGCGGAACGAGGAAGTCTATGCTCTTTATGTCCGTCCTTGCGCTGACGACGGTATCTATGAACACCGCCTTGCATGCTGCCTCCCTGAGCGGCACCCACGGTCCGCCGAACGGCCATCCCGTGCCGGTTGCCATATCCGTCTCTATGTCGAGCCGATTGTTCTCTGCCTCGGTATAGCGCAGCATATCCATCCATTTGGACGAGAGATATGGAATGTCGTTCTTGTCGTTGCCCTGCACTCCATATATAGGTGTGATTTCCACCGCTCCGGCTCCTGCCTTGGCGTATTGTTCAAGGTTCCAGGTCAGGTTCTGCTTGTCCACAGCCGAACCGAGCCACCACCAGCGTAGTCCGGGCCGTGCCTCACGTGTAGGTGTAGGCAACGGTTGCGCCCCAATATTTGTTGCGGCAGTAGCCAAGAGTGCAAGCAATACTGTCTTTTTTGTCATATAGATTTGTTTGATAGTTTAAAAGTAATTTTTCAAGTTGCAAATTTATTTATATTTTTCCTTTCTATAAAATAAATGCTATACATAAAAATGTATATCGTACAGAAAAAATTGTATTATCGTACTGGGAAATGCTCGTAGTACGGTCTGAATCGGATGGAGAAGCCAAGTCTTATTGATATGAAAACCCCCGAAAGTTAAAAAAAACTTCCGGGGGGCATATATCTAAAGGGGGCATATATCTAAATCAGTCCGAGCGACTTGAGTTTGCCTTCGATTACGGCAACGCCGCCTTCCACATTGCTCTCAATGTTGAGAGGCATCACGGGGTCGTGCAGCGACATGCGCAGCAGCAGCCATCCGTCTTCGTTGTCATTGCCGCAGCTCACCCTTACTCCCTCATAGTTCGGCTCGACGAGCTTCCATCCGGGCACAGCGGCAAATGCTGCCTTCATGTCTTCAAGCACTTTCGCTCCATACGCCTTGAAGTCGGGTTGGGTGATTCTGATTCTTATCTCCTTGCTCTCTTTCGGCTGTTTCAGCGTGGAGATGATGTCGCGCAGTTTCTTTCCCTGCTTGTTCAGCTTGGCTGCATAAACCACGAGCTTGGCTGCAAGATATGCGCCGTCGTCAAGGAAGTAGTTCTCGCGCAGGGCGGCATGGCCCGATGTCTCTATTGCCAGCCAGCACTCCTCGCCGGTCCCGTTCAGCCGCACGCCTTCGTTTATCACGTTCTTGTAGCCGCGGCGGAAGCGGTGGTGCTTGCCGCCCTTTGCCTGGATAAACTCGGCAAGTCCGTCGGACGTTACAGAGTCGGTCACTATCGTGCTGCCGGGATGCTCTTCCAGGATAACGGCTGATATGAGTGCAATCAGCGAGTTGCGGTTCACGGGGTCGCCGTTGTGGTCTACAATCGCCGAGCGGTCAACGTCGGTGTCGAATATTATGCCCATATCGGCATTGCTCTTTTTCACGGCGGCGCATACCGAAGCCATAGCATCGGCATTCTCGGGGTTAGGAATATGATTTGGAAAACGACCGTCGGGGTCGAGGAATTGGCTGCCTTCGGTGGCGGCACCGAGTGAGCACAGGATTTTTTCAAAAAAGCCGCCGTTGCCGTTGCCTGCATCAACAATGATGTGCATACCCGAAAGCGGATGCTGATGGTCGGTGGCAGCAACGCCGTCGCGGATGTAATCGGCAAGATGGTTTGAATAGATGGTCATGAAGTCGAGCGTATGGCTGCTGCCTTCCGCTCCGTCGTAGGCATAGTCGCCGTTTGAAGCAATGTCGAGGATTGATGCAATGTCCTTGCTGTCGAGCCCTCCCTTGGGAGTGAAGAATTTCAGTCCGTTGCGGTTGAAGGGCAGATGGCTTGCCGTCACCATCACCGATGCCGAAGCCTTCGGCTGTCCGCACACTGTGGTCATGAACATTGCTGGCGTGGAAGCCAGCCCGCAGTCTGCCACATCGGCTCCTGCCTGTGTCGCGCCTCTGACGAAAGCCGATTTGATGCTTTTTCCCGAGAGGCGGCAGTCGGTACCCACGGCAATCGTGATTCGGTCATTGCCGGTGGCGTTCCTGAGCCATCTCACGAACGACTTTGCAATTGTTTCTACTACTTCAGGCGTGAAGTTCACTTTTTCGCCCTCGATACCTTCGAGTGCCACTCCTCTTATATCGGAGCCATTCTGTAGTTTTTTAAAATGCATGGGATATATAGTATTGAATTCCGACGCAAACTTACGATTTTTTTTTCAAATATCAGCTATCCGATATAAAAAAACATACAAGTTATTGTCTTGTGTCAATTCTGCACCGGACGTTGGCATATCCGGTTCTTCATGATTCAACGGTGAACGGAGTTTTTTTTCGGTGGTATGAGAGATGTGTGCAGTTTCACCGCTCTATGTTTATAGACAAACGAGGTGAAAACATAAAAAGATGGAGGACGGAAAAGATGGATAAGTCAACAGACGAAAAGGAATGGCTGCGACGCATCAGCGGACAGAAAGCGGCAGAGCCGACAGTACAGGACAACAAAAGCGCCAAAGTAGCTGCTGCAGCTCCCCCAAAGCGAGAGACAATGGCGGACAAAGGTAAAACGGGCGGCAGGGGCTTCGGCGACGTGGCAGGAATGGAGAATCTGAAGCGGATGGTGAGGGAGGGGTTCATAAATGTGCTACGCAACCGCGAACTTGCCGACACTTACGGCATACGTCCGCCGGCAATGCTCTTCTACGGCCCTGCCGGATGCGGCAAGACTTTCTTTGCCGAGAAGATGGCTGAGGAGGTGGGCATACACTTTATGAAGATTGTGCCCGACGACATTGCCTGCATCTGGGCGCACGGCACACAGCAGAAGATTGGCGAGGTGTTCAAGGATGCGGAGAAGAATGCCCCCACGCTGCTCTTCTTCGACGAGTTCGATGCCATGGTGGCGCGCCGCTCAGGAGATGAGGGCAACCAGCACTACGACAACGAGGTGAACGAATTCCTGTGTATGCTCAACAATGCCTCGAGCAAGGGCATATATGTGCTCGCCGCCACGAACCATCCAGAACGCATCGACAAGGCGGTGCTGCGCACGGGGCGCATCGACGAGATGGTGTATGTGGACATGCCCGACCGGGAGGCGCGCAAGAGCCTGTTTGCCCTGGAACTGTCTAAGCTTCCGAAGGAGGAATGTATCGACACCGAACGGCTTGCCGCACTGACCGAGGGCTACAACTGCAGCGACATATCATACATCGTGAAGACGGCGGCGCGCAAGAAATTCAACGAGGCGGTAGACCTCCACAGCAGCAAGCTGCCCGACATAACTCAGCAGCAGCTCGAGGAGATCATATCCCGGCGCAGTCCGTCGGTAAGCAGCCGCGACCTGCGCGAATACGAGCGCGTGAGGATGGAGTTCTCGCCCAAGGACGAGGGATGCCGCCACGTGGGCATCGGATTCAGATGACACTATATTTTATTGGTAACAAACATAAAAAAACAGAAAGACTATGAAAGAGAAGATTTTAGAGGCATTCGCCAGACTGGGGTTCAAACTGGAAGACGCCGACGGCATCGGCTACGTGTTCGACTATGAGGGCAAGCGCTTCCTCTATCTCTACAACGAGGATGACGAGGATTTCATGAGCATCGCCCTGCCCAATTTCTATGATTACGAGGAGGACAAGGCTGCCGTGTTCTGTGCTCTCAGCGATAAGCTCAACTCCTCGCTGAAATATGTGAAGGTGTACGCCATTGGCGGCAGCTTGTGGCTCTTCTACGAGCGTGAGCTGTTCGGCGGCGAAGACCTGGAGGCTCTTATCCGTAGTATGATTCTGCATCTGGAAGCCGGTCTGATGATGGCTGCCAGACAGAGCGAGGAGATAGAGAAGTCGTTCGCCGAGGGAAAAGATGCCGACGAAGACGACGCTGACAGCGCGGAAACAGACGAAACGGATGATGACGCATAACAAAACAACGGGAGGATAAAGACTATGAACAAAAGGGAAGTAGTGGTGAATGCACTCGAGGCGATGGGCTACAAGCCGGAGATTGACAGCGACGGCGACGTGAAGTTTTCCTATCAGATGAAAACCCTCTACGTGCTGGGCACGCAGAAAGAGAACGACGGCGACAACTATATTGTGGTCATGCTGCCGCAGTTCTGCGAAATATCCGAAGGCGACGAAATCAAGGCGCTCACCGTGTGCAACAAACTGACGCGCGACGTGACGGTTGCGAAGCTCTACATCGACAGGACATTGAAGGATGTCACCTCTTCATACGAGTTCTTCTATTGCGGCGAGGAATGCCTGCGCGCACAGCTGGAACATTCGCTTGACATCATCGGGATGATGCGTTCCGCATTCTACAAGGCGTTGAGGGAGTTCAGCTGACAGTTGCCCACTGCCATTCGCACGTCGTTTGCTCAGGCTTGACGCGAATGGCGGCAGTGGCGGTTGCGCGGTATAGGAAAAAGGCAGAAAAGACAATCGGAAGCATCATTTTGGCCCGGTTGTCTTTTCTGCCTTTTTTTAGAGAAGTTTCTGTCGCCGTGCTCGCCCACGAGCTGTATGAAGTAGGCGGCATAGTTCATCTGCAGCTGCTCGTCGCTCGTGTTCTCGAAGTCCATCAGCTTCTGGTTAAAAATCGAAAAAGAGTTGCTCTTGTATCGATAATTTTTGGTTTAATCTTCATTTTTCTTTGTTCTTTTGTCAAAAATGCCGGTTCGTCCGCTGTTTTCGTCAGGTGTCTTGCGTTTCGTGACAGTAGGTGTGATACTTTACTCTGCACCACCCGGGTTTCGCGGTTGCAGCTCTCTGCAAGGCTTTTCGTGGCTTTTCCCAGCAGAAGGCATACGTTTGGAATAATGTTTGTTTTTAACATAAAGAAACATTCAAATGTTAAAATCGTGCATCGCCTGTGCTCTGAGAATCGAATATTTCCGAGTTTCTGAAAAATTGTGCGCAAAAAATGGAATTATCGGCGACCTGTGTAAGGTATTGCCTTTCAGTGAGTTGTGCTTTTCATTAGTTTGATAGACCCCGAAAAATGTGGTCATTCCTATCAAACGCTTTAACCGTTCAATATGAACGATCGAAGAGTTTGTAATGAAAAACATCAGGTGCATACCGTTTTCGGGCTGATTTTCGGGCATTTTTGACAACGGAATCGCTACATCCGACAAAATCGTCCGTCGCAAAAACTGTCGGCAAGGCAGCCAACCGTATGGAACGGGCAGTAACGGTAAATAATAATGTAAACAATTTTGTTTTCCGCGTGTTAAATTGTTTAGCTTCAAGTATAAATGATTGTTAAAATAGCGTATAAACCTTTGCTTTTACCATATAAGAAAAATATTATTTCCAGTTTATGCATTTATCGGAAAACCAAAATATCAAAGAACAAATAAAAAGGGCGGATACTTTTGTCAACAAATCTAACTGTCGTTTTTTAACAAATGTCTAACATTAATCTTCCGTTAATTATTTTTTTCCGGTCAAGAATTTTAGAATTGGAGAATGTGGATGTATTCTTGTGGATTGACGAGAATGGGGTAGAATGTGGCGTATGCCGCAATGCCGCTTGCCATTTATGTAAAATCTCATCAATTCGAAGACATGCGGCATTCTCCAATTCTAAAATTATTGACCGAAAAAAATGATTTCCCCGTTTATTTATTTGTTCCGAGCGCACGCATCGCGTTGAGCACGGCAATCACCATCACGCCCACATCGGCAAATACAGCCATGCCCATCGTGGCAAGTCCGGCAGCGGCAAGCGCAAGCACAAGCAGCTTCACGCCGATGGCAAACGCCACATTCTGCCGGGCTATGCCGATGGTGCGGCGCGCCACGGCTATTGCCACGGCAACCTTCGACGGACGGTCGTCCATCAGCACCACGTCGGCTGCCTCGATTGCGGCATCCGACCCCAGTGCCCCCATGGCGATGCCCACGTCGGCACGTGCCAGCACGGGAGCGTCGTTTATGCCGTCGCCAACGAATAGCAGCGACTTGCCGTTCGGCTTCTGGTGCAGCAGCTGCTCCACGGCATCCACCTTGTCTACGGGCGAGAGCTCAGCCCTGCACTCGTCGATGGCAAGCTGGTCGGCAACCCGTGAGGCAACCTCATGGCGGTCGCCGGTGAGCATTACGGTGGTCGTCACGCCGCAGCGCTTCAGATTCTCTATCGCCAGTGGCGAGTCGTCCTTCACGATGTCAGCAACCACGATATGTCCGGCATACACGCCGTCTACCGCCACATGGACGATTGTTCCCGGCTTGTGGCACTGGTGCCAGCAGGCTCCCACGGCATCCATAAGCTTGTCGTTGCCCACGCAAACCAGTCGGCCGTTCACGCGTGCTTTCACGCCCTGTCCGGCAATCTCTTCCACATTCTCCACGCGGCATCCGTCATTCTCGTTGCCGAAGGCTGCCTTCAGGGCGGCAGCGATGGGGTGGGTGGAGTACCGCTCCACGTGGGCTGCAAGGTGCAGCAGCTCCTTCTCGTTGAAATCCGTGGGGTGTATGGCCTCCACTTCGAACTTTCCTTTTGTCAGCGTCCCCGTCTTGTCGAACACCACGGTAGCTGCCTTTGCCAGTGTGTCCATGTATGCCGACCCCTTTATCAGTATTCCACGCTTCGACGCTCCGCCGATTCCGGCAAAGAACGTGAGTGGCACGCTGATTACGAGTGCGCAGGGGCACGACACGACGAGGAACGTGAGAGCCTTGCCCAACCATGCGGGCAGCGCCCCGATGTAGCTGCCGGCGAAGAGCGGCGGCAGGAATGCAAGCAGCAGTGCTGTGCAGACCACGGCAGGAGTGTATACGCGTGCGAACTTGGATATGAAAGTCTCGCTCTTCGACTTGTTTCCGGAGGCGTTCTCCACCAGGTCGAGAATCTTGCTCACGGTAGATTCGCCGAATGTCTTCTGTACCTTCACCCTTATCACCCCCGACAGGTTGACGCATCCCGACACCACTTCGTCGCCCTTGCCTGCGCTGCGCGGCATGCTTTCGCCGGTCAGAGCCACGGTGTTCAGGCTCGTTTCGCCATCCGTCACAGTGCCGTCGAGCGGAATCTTTTCGCCGGGCTTCACCACGATGGTTTCGCCCACGCCCACATCTCCTGGAGCAACTGCCGTTGCCAAGCCGTCGCGTAGCACCGTGGCTGTGTCGGGACGTATGTCCATAAGGTGCGAAATGGATTTGCGGCTGTTGTCCTCGGCATAGTGTTCGAACAGTTCGCCGATTTGGAAGAAGAGCATCACGAATACCGCTTCGGGAAATTCCGTCGCGGCACCGGGTAGAAATCCGATGAGCAGTGCTCCAACGGTGGCAACCGCCATGAGGAAATCCTCGTCGAACACCTCGCCCTTCATTATTCCCTCCACTGCCTCGCCGAGCACGTCGTAGCCAATCACGAGGTATGGCACAAGATACATCAGCAGCTGCTGCCATACGGGCATCGCCACGGTCTTCTCGACCGCCATTGCCGCCACGAGCAGCACCGCCGTGGCGACAATCCTTATTGTTTTCTTTTTGTCCATTGTGTTATATGTTTTAGTCTGTCACATTCTTTTTTGAGTCTGTTTGCAAAAAAAACATTACAGCTACTTTTGCAAAGACAATGCAAAGGTAGCTGTAATGTTTTGCAATCCGGTTGCAAAGATAATGCAAATTATCCTTTCCATCTCCACTTCTTCTTCACCTTCATCCCGATGCGTGACAATACGTAGGTGAAGTGTTGTGTGGGCAGAGTCTTGCCGGCCACGATAAGAATCACGGCAACGAGGATGAGCATGCAGCCGATGCCGAGGCGCAGAGTGAAAGCCTCGCCGAAGACGAACACGCCGATGCATACTGCCGTGATTGGTTCCAGAGCACCCATCACGGCAGTGGGTGTGGAACCAACATTGTGTACCGCCACCACCATGAGCACAAGCGAGATGACGGTGGGGAAGACGGCAAGCACCGTGGCATAGAACAGTTCGTGGAGAGTGGTGAGCGGCTGCAGCTGTGCATCCTTGCCGATGAAGGAATAGATGATGATGAAGAGTGTGCCGATGAGAAGCACGTAGAACGTGAGCTTGAGCGACGACATGTGCAGCGACGACTTGTTCACCACCACTATATACACGGCATACGTGAGCGACGATATGACCACGAACAACACGCCGACGAGGGAGAGCGTGGCACCGTCGCCACCCTTGTAGAGCAGACTGATGCCGCTCAGTGCAAGAGTGATGGATATGACGGTGACTGCCGTGACCCTCTCCTTGAAGAACACCGCCATAATCACTGCCACCATCACGGGGTAGACAAAGAGAATCGTGGATGCGATGCCGGCATCCATATAGTTGAAACTGCCGAAAAGCGTGAGCGAAGAGGCTACCATAAGGAGACTGAGCGTGCTGAGCACCATCAGTTCGCGGCGCGTCACAGCCAGCGACTTGCGTTGCACGGCAAGCATGACGGCAATTATTGCCGTTGCCAGGGCATAGCGATAGAATATCACGGAATTCGTGTTCATACCGTCGGCATACAGTTTTAGTGCGCCGAGAGGGTTCATGCCGTAGCTTACGGCTGCAAGGATGCCACAGATGTATCCTTTTACTTTCGAGTTCATTTCGTTTTTCTTGTTTTTTTAAATTTTTCCCTGTTCTTTGTTTCTTAACTCTTAAATTCCCGTTTTTCTTTTAATTCTCAAAAAAGCAATTCCCGGTTCCTTGATTTTCCGGTTCTTCAGTTGTTTACTCCAATCTCCATTCCCGTCTTATCTCTCGTTTTCTTTAGTTATGTTCGCTTCCATCAGCCTTTCCAGATTGTCTTTTTCTCCAACCACCCAAATGGTGTCCTCCTCTTCGAATCGGTGGTCGGGCGTGAGCGTTGACAGCGTTTCCTCGCCTTCCTCCATACCCACCACCATACAGTCGTAGGTGTCGCGTATGCCGCTCTCCGACAGTGTCTTCCCGATGAATGTCCCCTTGCCGTTTATCACGAGCTGGCGCAGCTTCATCTCGCGCTTTTCAATGTCGGGGTCGTCGGCATGCAGGTTGTTTTTCAGTGCTACGCTGAATGCCGTGAGCTGGTCGTCGCTGCCGATGGCCTGGATCTTGTCGCCGCAGAAGATGCGGTTGTCGCCGCTCGGGATATTTATGCGCCGCTTGCCGCGCAGGATGCTGCTCACGTTCACTCCGTAGCGGCTGCGCAGTTGCAGTTCGGCAAGCGTTTTGCCTGCCCAGAGCGAGTCTTCGGGCACGTCGAAGTCGGATATATGTATGTCGCGGTCGAGCAGATGCCCCTCGTATAGCGGACGCTTATGTCCGTACACCTGTGCCCTGATGTCCTTTGAACGCAGGTTGAGCAGGAACATCCGTTCCATGCGTATGCTCCTCTTCTTGAGCCGGCGCGAAAGCACCATCAGCATCACCACCACGATGGCAATGACAATCATCAGTGCGTTGGTGAAGCGTGAGAGATAGTTGCAGATATAGAAGATGAACATCATGGCTATGATGAAGCGCACGATGATGGTGGCGATGAGCGGTGCACGGTTCAGCTTGTTTTCAGTCCATAGCTGTTTGAACTCCTCGCTGTGGTTCTTCTTCATCACCATGGCGCGCAGGAATGGCGCGATGAGTGATACGGTGACGAGGCCGCACACGGCGTTTGCCCACCAGTGGGGGAGCACCTGGCGCAGCGGCACAAGAGCAAAGGTGAACATCAGCGCCGTTACGGCAACGGAGAGTATCGAGTAGATGACTGTTATGCGCAGCATCTGCATCAGCAGACTGCGCCAGTTGCCGTGAGGCTCCGGTGAGGGATGGCTCAGCGCCAGTTCGTTGAGCATGTGTATCACGTTCTTGGGCAGATGATGTTCCAGCCGGTTGTAGGCAGGTGTTGACAGGCGTATCATATATGGGGTGAGGAAGGTGGTTATCACCGACACTGCCACCACCATCGGGTAGAGGAAGTTGCCTATCACACCGAGCGAAAGGCCCAGCGATGCTATGATGAACGAAAACTCGCCGATCTGCGCCATGGAGAATCCGCACTGTATGGCGGATTTGAGCGACTGTCCGCTGATGAGGAATGCAAACGAGCCGAATAGCGCCTGCCCCACAAGAATCGTGAGCACAAGCACGAGGATGGGTACACTGTATTCCACCAGTATCGAGGGGTCTACAAGCATACCCACCGACACGAAGAACACAGCCCCGAAGAGATTCTTCACCGGTTCCACGAGCTTTATAATCTTTTCCGCCTCAACCGTTTCGGCAAGGATAGACCCCATGACGAAGGCTCCGAAGGCACTGCTGAAGCCCACCTTGGTGGAGATGACAGCCATGGCACAGCACAGACCGAGCGCCACGATGAGCAGTGTCTCGTTGTTTATGAGCTTGCGCGAAGAGCGCAGCAGCCAGGGAATGGCAAAGATGCCCACCACGAACCAAAGCACGAGGAAGAATCCGATGCGGAGCACGCTGCCCAGCATCTGTCCGCCGCTGAGGTTGGCTCCCGAAGCCAGTGCCGACAGCATCACCATCATCACGATGGCAAGCATGTCCTCAAGTATCAGCACGCTCATCACCATGCTGGCAAAGCGCTGCTGCCGCAGGCCGAGGTCGTCGAACGCCTTATATATAATAGTGGTGGAACTCATCGCAAGCATTCCGCCGAGGAAGATGCAGTCCATGTGTCCCCAGCCAAAGGCATGGCCCACGGTAATGCCGAGCGCCATCATGCAGAATACGATGGCGCACGTGGCGATTATCGGCGATGCTCCCATCTTCAGGATTTTCTTGAACGAGAAATCGAGTCCGAGGGAGAACAGGAGGAACATCACTCCAATGTCTGCCCATGTGTGGATGTCCTTTATGTCAACAACCGACATGATGTAGGGCATGTTCGGGCTTACAAGGAATCCTGCCACTACATACCCCAGCACAAGCGGCTGCTTGAGCCGCTTGAAGATTATGGTAACGATGCCTGCCACCACGAGTATCAGTGCCAGATCGTTGATAAGATGTGGAATTTCACTCATATATTTATATTCAGTGTGTTTATTGTGATTTTCCCTACAAAGTTACAAACTAAATCCGTATATGAACACATAAACGTTTCTTTTTTCTTTGTCTGCTGCGGGGCAATGCGAAAAATGGCGTGTTTTGCCCTTTCTGTATTGCAGGGGAAATGGAAAGAAAGAGTCCGCAAGGCGACAGACACACTTGTATATGTCGCCTTGCGGACTCTCGTGCAGGTATGGATGGCAATTCTGCCGTATGTTTTTTTTACTTCACGAATTTCTTTCCGTCAACGATGTTCACACCCCTTTTCGGCGATTTGGCAGCGCGGCCGGTGAGGTCGTAGAACAGTTTCCCGTTTCTGTCGCCTGTAATCTCCGTACTGTTGGATATGCCTGATGCCTCGTCCTCTACCACGTGGATTCCCTTCAGATAGAGCTTGAACCTGTTGCCCGGGCTCACGGCATGGAAGCCGATGCGGAATGTGCCGTCCTCGCTCGGTGTGAATGTCTGTTTGTATGCGCCGTAGGCGTCGTGCTCTATTTCGGTGTCCTTCACGAGCTGCGTGTATGTCGTCGGGTCATCGCCCTGTCCGAACGACACGCCGATGCGCTCCGGAGCCCATTCCTTGGCACAGCGCACAGTGAACGAGAGCTTGTAGCTCTTGCCGCTCTTCAGGTTCAGGGCAGGTGTGAGCAGCCAGTCGTCGGCCTGGTTTGCGGCATGGAACCTGTAGCAGGCTGCCTTTTCCTCCTCGTCGTAGTACCATGTCTTGCCGTCGTCGTTGCTGTCGAGCACGGTGAAGAGGTCGAAGCTTTCTGGCGTGTCGAAGGTTTCGTCGTAGGGGATGTTTCTGCTTCCGCCCACGGCGAACGGTTCCGTCGTTGCCGGTTCGCCTTCCATCTTGTCGAAGTATGCCACCACCTTGTAGCTGTATGACGTGAGTTCGGTATTGTTGTCTATTTCGTCGTCGGCATAGCATTCGCTGATACCCTGTGCCACCACCTTGTTGTCGGGCAGGCGCACCACGTTGTAGGTCAGTTCCGGTCCGTATACGAATCCGTCGTGGATGCCCTCGGGATTTGCTTCCCAGGTGATGTGGGCAAGTGTCTTGTCTGCAGTCTTCGTGAGGTTCACCTCAAGATTCTTCACAGCCTTCGGGTTGTCGTAGCCCACCCACTGCTTCGTGGGTTCGCTTTCCTCGCTTTTGCCCTCAGCGTTCTCTGTGTATACGCTGAAGAGATGTGCACCTTTCTCCACCGTAACCTCCCGGCTCACTTCTGCTCCCGGTTCCGTTGTACCCGTTAGGAGAGGGTTGCCGTTGTCGAGAATAGTGTAGCTGATGCTGCCAGTCAGTTCATTGCCGTCGTAGGTCTTGGTGGGCGCAGTGAAGCTCAGTGTTCCCGTTGCGTCGGCAAGGAACGATGCGCACACACCGGGTTCCACCTTTGCCGGGGCACCGTCGGCTGCTGCCGGCGGCAGGATGTATAGACCCAGAATCTGCTCGTTGTCGCGGAAGTCCATCACCTTGGTTGCTGCGCCAGTGGCGGTGTCGATGGTGTAGAGAGCCGATGTACCGTCGGCGTGTACGCATGTCCAGTAGAATGTGTTGTCAGTCCAGTCGAATGTGGCGCTCATGCGGTATTCGCCCGGTATCACTCCTGTCGCGCCGATTTTGGTCTGTTCGCCGGTGGTTTTGTCGATGATATAGAGATCGCCCTCCAGGCTTATGCCATAGAGCTTTCCGTATTTGTCGGCAGCCAAGCCCACATAGCTCCTTTCGGTGTTGATTATGTTCGAGTGGGTCAGGTTTTCCTGGTCGAGCACGCCGATGCATCTGCCTTTCAGGTCATTGCGGTAGAATTGTCCGTATACGTTGCCCGTAGTGCGGTCGTAGGTGAGGTCGGTGGCGCGCAGCGACTTGTCTTCTATGTTTTCCACAATTCTCGTGAATTCCTTTTTCATCACGTCGGTCTCGTAATATGTGAGTGATGAGGCTACGGTGAGGTTACGGTAGTAGAAGAAGCAGAATTTACCGTCGCGGTAGAATCCTCCTCCGTTGGCGTTCAGACGGCTGTCGGTGCATACCGGTCGTGTTATCGATGGGGCGATGGGCTTGAAATTGTATATTCCCACAGGCCATTGATCGCTTTCCATGTTTTCATCGTCTGCCCACGATTGGCAGTACACCACGTTTCCCCAGAGCGTGTTGCCTTGGGCGGTGGCAAGCAGCTGTGCCTGCATCTTTGCCGGCAGGAGCATTGCCAGTAGGGCAAGCGTTCCAATAAGTAAATCCTTTTTCATAATGTATAGAGTTATATTGTTAAAACTAAATTCTCCTGATATTCCAACCGAAACATACTGCTGTCTCTCTGCAACGAAGGTTGTCTGCGGCTGTTGTGTTCTCTATGCCGGATTGTCCGCCTTGGTTCCGAACATTGAAATATCGGAATAGGCAAGTTTTCGGCAGACGTGGCAAAAATACAAATTTATTCCGAAAACCCGCAACTTTTTGTCTGTATATTTCTGCTTTTGCAGAACAAAAGTTTATGTCGTCGTAATCTGTGTAACTTTTTTGTAAGACTGTGCCGCGGAATGACAAACTCACAGAGCAAAGCAATCATCGATGTGTATTCTTCTGATGCAGATGTCTTGATATTATATATAAGAGATGTCTTGATATTATACAGAAAAAGGCGTGGCCGCAATATTATGCAACCACGCCTTTTTCTGTCGGCTTTGTTCTTTTTTTCTTTAGTCGTTGTAGTGTGCGGTGAGCTCACATATTTTCACCACCACCTGCATAGCCTTCTCCATCACCTGGATGCTGATAAACTCATAAGGCCCGTGGAAGTTCACGCCGCCGGCGAAGATGTTGGGGCAGGGTAGTCCCTTGAACGAGAGCTGCGCTCCGTCGGTACCACCGCGAATCGGCGCTACCTTCGGCGGCACGCCACACTCTTCCATTGCCTTCAGCACGATGTCGATGACGTGCATGTTCGGGTCAATCTTCTCCTTCATGTTGTAGTACTGGTCGTTGACGGCGATGTCCACCGTTCCCTCGCCGTACTTCTCGTTCATCTTCTGTGCCACAGAAGTGATGAAGCGCTTGCGGTCCTCGAACAGCTTGCGGTCGTGGTCGCGTATGATGTACGACAGTTTGGCGTGCTCAATGCCCGACTCAATACCGAGCAGATGATAGAAGCCCTCGTAGCCTTCGGTCGTCTCAGGAGTCTCGTCGGCAGGCAGCATTCCGATGAATTCGGCAGCCAGCATATTGGCGTTCACCATCTTTCCCTTGGCATAGCCCGGATGCACGCTCACGCCCTTGATGTTCACCTTTGCCGATGCGGCATTGAAGTTCTCGTATTCCAGGTCGCCCAGGTCGCCGCCGTCCATGGTGTATGCCCACTGGCATCCGAATTTCTCCACATTGAAGTGGTGTGCTCCCATACCGATTTCCTCGTCAGGGTTGAAGCCCATGCGTATGTCGCCGTGTTCAATCTCGTCGTGGTCGCGCAGCCAGCACATGGCCTGCACGATTTCTGCTATGCCTGCCTTGTCGTCTGCGCCGAGCAGTGTGTGTCCGTCGGTCACAATCAGGTCTTCTCCCTTGTGCAGGAGCAGTTCCGGGAATTTCTTCGGCGATGAAACGATGCCTTCGGAGAGAGTGATGTCGGAGCCGTCGTAGTTTTCCACGATGCGCGGCTTCACGTCCTTTCCGCTGCAGTCTGGCGACGTGTCGTAGTGGCTGATGAATCCTATGGTAGGGATGTTCTTCTTCGTGTTCGCCTTCAGAGTGGCATAGATGTAGCCCTGCTCGTCCATTTCCACATCGCTGAAGCCTTCTGCCTTCAGCTCATCGCGCAGGAACTCGGCGAATATCAGTTGCTTGCTTGTGCTCGGCACGGTCTGGCTGTCTTCGGCAGCCTGTGTGTCGAACTTCACATAATTCAGGAATCTTTCTGTTATGTTCATTTCAGTATTATTTTGAATGGTTAAATCAATACGTCAGCAAATTTATAAATGATTATTGAGGTATGCAAGAAAAAGGGCGGATTTTAAGTTTTTTATTTGTTTTATGCGCACTCTATCGCCGCTATTCATGTGCCATCCGCCAGTACTTCTATCGTGTTTTGTGTTGGATTACTGTGCCAAAAACATAATCAAGAAACCAAAGAATTACAAAAAGCACCGTAAAGCGTCTTTAAGATGAAAAGGGAACAATCCAATTATAGCAACGACAGATGAATATCACAATAAACAGAATTTTTTCGAGAGCTATTGCAGCATCGTGCGGACTACTGGCATACACAAGCGTGTATGCCGGAAAAACCGTTGCCGACTATAAGCCCAAGGACTACGTATGGACCACGCAGAGCCAGAACT
>OQVS01000301.1_pt1 | contig 32607 bp, 17 predicted proteins | sample 1691601 | NCBI WGS metagenome assembly OQVS01 (sample SAMN03418268, study PRJEB22391) | human gut metagenome | biome: human-gut; feature: organic feature; material: feces | host: Homo sapiens | place: Tanzania | collected 2013-01 | reverse complement strand
TTTTGTAACGTGAAAAATTCGGCAAGGGGAAATTTTTTGCGCCCAGAACAGCAATTATATTGCTAAAAAATCCGCTTGCCGCAATTTTTGTAACGTGAAAAATTCGGCAAGGGGAAATTTCTTGCGCCCACAACAGCAATTATATTGCCAAAGAATCCGCCCCGGCAAGGGACGGATTCTTTATGAATATGTCAGTGAAACTCTAACTACTTGCTCTGCTCGATCGCGGCCTGGGCGGCTGACAACCGCGCGATAGGCACACGGAACGGTGAGCAGGAAACGTAGTCAACACCGATCTTGTTGAAGAAACGGATTGACGCAGGATCTCCACCGTGCTCTCCGCAGACACCGCACTTGAGGTCAGGCCTCTTTGAGCGACCGGCCTGGATGCCGAACTCAACCAGTTTGCCCACGCTCTTGGTGTCGATGGTCTGGAACGGATCGGCGTCGAGGATCTTGTTGCCAAGATATTCACCCATGAAAGTTCCGACATCGTCACGTGAGAAACCGAATGTCATCTGGGTGAGGTCGTTGGTGCCGAATGAGAAGAACTCGGCTGCGCGGGCCATCCTGTCGGCGGTCAGTGCCGCGCGAGGTATCTCGATCATCGTACCGAAGTTGTAAAGGATGAATTGACGGGTGGTGCCTTCAACCTCAGCCTTCACCTTGTCGCAGATCGCCCTCTGGAAGCTGAGCTCACGGGCGGAGATCGTCACTGGGATCATGATCTCAGGATGAGGGTTGAAGCCTTCCTGCTGAAGCTCGGCGGTGGCGGTGAATATCGCCCTGTACTGAGTTTCGGCGATGAGAGGGTAGGACATGTGCAGACGCACTCCACGGTGACCCATCATAGGGTTGACCTCATGAAGGGCCTCGCCACGCTTCTCGATGTCCTCGACAGTGACACCCAGCTCCTTGGCAAGCTCCTTCTCCTTCTCCTCTGTCTTAGGCACGAACTCGTGGAGAGGCGGGTCAAGCAGACGGAACACAACCGGCTTGCCGTCCATGATCTTCAGGGTGCTCTTCACAGATGCCTTGATGTAAGGCTCAAGCTCAGCGAGAGCGGCCTTTCTTTCCTCGTCAGTGTTGCAGAGGATCATCTTGCGCAGTTTAGCCAGAGGCTGCTCGGAGTTGAGCCCGTAGAACATGTGCTCGATACGGAACAGTCCGATTCCCTCGGCTCCGAAACTGAGGGCCTTCTGAGCGTCCTCAGGGGTGTCGGCGTTGGTTCTGACACCAATCTTGCGGAACTTGTCGACGATTGACATGAACTTGATGAACATCGGGTTCTCGGAAGCGTCCATCGTGTCGATCTTCTCTCCGTAAACGAATCCCTTTGTTCCGTTGAGGCTCATCCAGTCTCCCTCCTTGAATGTGACATCACCGAAGGAAACGGTCTTCGCCTCGAAGTTGATCTTCATGGACTCGCAGCCCACGATGCAGCACTTGCCCCATCCACGGGCGACAAGGGCCGCGTGTGAGGTCATACCTCCACGTGTGGTGAGGATACCGGCCGCGGCGCGCATTCCCTCGATGTCCTCAGGAGAGGTCTCCTCACGGATGAGGATGGCCTTCTTGCCGTTGGCGTTGGCCTCCATGGCGGCCTCGGATGTGAACACTACCTGACCTACGGCTCCGCCCGGAGATGCCGGAAGACCGATTGCAAGCACCTTGGACTTCTTCTCAGACGCTGGGTCGAGGATAGGGTGGAGGATCTCGTCGAGCTGTGAAGGAGAAACCCTCATCACGGCTGTCTTTTCGTCGATCATCTTCTCATCAACCATGTCCATCGCCATCTGAAGGGCGGCCAGACCGGTTCTCTTGCCGATTCTGCACTGGAGCATCCAAAGATGACCCTCCTGGATGGTGAACTCGATGTCCTGCATGTCGCGGAAATGCTGCTCGAGTCTCAGACGTATTCCGTCAAGTTCCTTGTAAACATCCGGCATGGCTGTCTCAAGGGACTGCAGATCCTTGTTCTTCTCTGTCTTGGTGGCCTCGTTCAGAGGGTTAGGGGTACGGATTCCGGCAACCACATCCTCACCCTGCGCATTGATCAGCCACTCTCCATAGAACTTGTTGTCTCCGGTGGCCGGGTTACGTGAGAACGCCACACCGGTGGCAGAGGTGTTGCCCATATTACCGAACACCATTGACTGCACGTTCACGGCTGTTCCCCAGTCATCAGGAATCTTCTCGATCCTTCTGTAGGCGATGGCCCTCTTGCCGTTCCAAGACTTGAACACGCCGCCGATGGAACCCCAAAGCTGGGCCTCGGCCGTGTCAGGGAAATCTACTCCGAGAACTTCCTTGACCTTTGCCTTGAACTTCTCGCAGAGGTCCTTGAGTTCCTCGGCCGTGATGTCGGTGTCAGACTTGTAGCCCTTCTGCTCCTTGAGCTCCATCATCATCCTGTCAAGCTGCTGGCGGATTCCCTGGCCATCAGCCGGCTCGATGCCCTCGGCCTTCTCCATGACGACATCGGAGTACATCATGATGAGACGTCTGTAAGCGTCATAGACGAACCTTGGGTTGCCTGTCTTCTGAATCATTCCAGGAAGAGTGGCGGAGCAAAGACCGATGTTGAGGATGGTGTCCATCATGCCAGGCATGGAGCTTCTTGCTCCGGAACGGCAGCTTACGAGAAGCGGGTCGGACGGATCTCCGAACTTCTTGCCCATGACGGTCTCCGTGGCCTTCAAAGCCTCGGCGACCTCTTTCTTGAGTTCTTCAGTATAGCCTCCGCCGAGAGAGTAATACTCGGCGCAGCATTCAGTTGTGATTGTGAAACCTGCCGGAACCGGCATGCCGAGCTTGCTCATCTCGGCAAGATTGGCTCCCTTTCCTCCAAGGAGCTCACGCATCTGTCCATCGCCCTCAGCGGTCTTGCCACCGAAACGATAGACTCTTTTCTTTTTGTCGAACATATTATCAAGAATTTGTTTTATAGACGTTGCAGTAAATACAGAATACAAAATTACTAAAAAACTTTGGTTATAGCAATTACGGAAAAATCAAATGTCAAAAGGCAAAGTCAAAAAATCAAAACCTGCCCCCATGCCTTGAAAAGCAGCAGGGGCAGGTTTTTTCTCTCTCTTACAAAAGGCGGGACGCGATGTCTGAAAGCTCGCTCCTTTCTCCTATTTTCAGGAATATATGCTCGAACAGCTTCTGTCCGTCCATCTTCTCGTTCAGGTGCGACAGTCCGTTGGACCACTGGTCCAGATAAGGCTGGTCAATCTGGAATATGTCGCCAGTGAACACCATCTTTGTGCCTTCTCCCGCCCTCGTGATGATTGTCTTCACCTCGTTAGGGGTGAGATTCTGCGCCTCGTCGCAGATGAGGAACACACGCCCGAGACTTCTGCCCCTGATGTAGGCCAGAGGGGAGATCATCAGTTTCTCCTCCTTCAGCATGGCCTCTATCCTCAAGGCTTCCTTGCTGGAAGGACGGAACTGTGCCTTGATGACGTTCAGGTTGTCCATCAAAGGCTGTACGAAAGGACTCATCTTGGCCTTCTGGTCTCCCGGGATGAAGCCGATGTCCTGATTGCCAAGCACTATCGTCGGTCTTGTAAGGATGATCTGGTCGAAGTCCTTGGCCTGCTCGATGGCTGCGGCCAGCGCCAGCAGGGTCTTTCCGGTTCCCGCTCCGCCTGTCATCGAGACAAGCTGGATGGCCGGGTTCAGGCAGGCGTCCAAAGCGAATTTCTGCTCGTCGTTGCGCGGGCGTATTCCGTAGGCTTCCTTGTTCTTGACCAGAACAATCTTGTCCCTGTTCTCATCGAACCTCGCGCAGATCGTGCTGTCCTGCCCCTTGATCTTGTAAAGCTGGTTGGCCTTGGGCCTGGCTTTGCAGACGGCCTTCCAGTCCACGGCGGTCTCCTGGCTGTAGGCAAGGCTCTGCAGCGCCTCAGGAGAGAGTCCTTCAAGGAACTGGACTTCCTTGTTGGAGTTCTCGATCTTGTCCTCGTCGATCCTGTCGGTCAGGTAGTCCTGCACCTCCATCCCGGCGGCCTTCGCCTTCATCCTGAGGTTGATGTCCTTCGTGACGAGGGCGACGAACCTGTCCGGATTGTTGTCTCTGGTCCAGATCGCGGTCGCAAGGATCCTGTGGTCGGGAATATCATCGTAGAACATCCCTTTCATGCTCTCCGGGAAAGAATGCCCAGGGTCTATCCTGATGTTCCCCAGTCCTCTTCCGATCGGTACACCGTACTTCCCGAACGATTTCCCGTCGGTGATGCGGTCGATGTCCCTCATGAAGCCTCTGGCGTTGAAAGCCAGATTGTCGTTGCCTTTCTTGAATTTGTCAAGTTCCTCGATGACGGCGATCGGTATCACCAGGTCGTTGTCCTGAAACTTGCGGATGGCCTTGTGGTCGTGCAGGATGATGTTCGTGTCAAGAACAAAGATTTTGGGCTTCCTGCCGTCCCCTCCGCCGTGCGGAGTGTCAGCGTATCTTGCCATATGTGTTATTAATTATCATTTCCACGGCAATCTCCATTTGCCGCTTGCAAATAATGAATCTCAGTCTTCTCCTTCCGAGGCCTGGCTGCCGAGCAGGGATTGCAGTATGTTCGCTATTCCGCTGCCGCCGGCCTTCACATTGACTTCGCCGGTGCCGGTCACCGGGTGGCCTATAGGGTAGTAGGCGATGTCCTGAAGCAGGAATTCGGCATCGACATAGTCATAGTCGGAGTCCTTGATCTGGATGATCGCTCCCGGAACCTCCGAGAACAGGATCCTTAGCTTCTTGTCCTCGCCGTATGCGCTCATTATCCCACTTATGTCGATGTCGGCTCCGACATCCCCCGAACACATCAATTTCAGTGCCGTAAGCAGACCTCCATCACACACGGTGGCGGCTGACACAGCGATCCTGTCCTCGATGAACTCACGGATAACCTCGTAACAGTCAATAAAATAGTCTGCGTCTCCGATTTCTGGGAAATTGTCTCCGTTCTGTCCGAGAGCGTCGCAGAGAAGCGAACCGCCGAGCCTGAAGTCACACGTGTCAAACGGCACGTAGATGATCCAGCTGTCCGGATCCGCGGCCAATTTGTCCGGAACGGCCCTGCGCCGGCCAAGCACCGGATGCTCGCTGCCGAACGGAGCGTCCTCTGGCAGGAATATGTCGTCTTCATCCGGGCTTTCAGCCTTTTCGCACGCCCCGACCTTGAAGGAGGTCTGGCAAACCCGCCCGCTTTCCGTGAACGAGTACCCACTCAGGCATATTCCAAGATTGTTGATGTAGTCCGCGGTGGCTTCGGCGGACGAATAGAACGCCGCCATATTCCCAAGCGGCTTGCAGTTCCATCTCCATTTGGCGGCGATGGTCAGGTCGCCGAGCTTGAAATGGCCGTTCAGCCACACCGCGTCCAGAAGCGCCCTGGCGATCCTGCCTCTGGTGTAGGGATCCGCGTACGCCGCCGGAAACGGCCTGGGTTCGTCCAAAAGCGAAACGACTGTCGCAAGGTAGCCTTGAACGTTCTGATTCTGAAACTTTTTCATTGATGGCGAAGGATCCGTACTTTCGTCCACGACCGGCTCGAACTCCCCGTTATTCGGAACCACCCCTTCTTCTTTGGACGCGATGCAGTCATCAAGCATCTCAGCCGGAGTCAACCGTCTGGAAACGCCATCGATGATGTACTTCGAATGAAGCGCTGATGTTTTTTCTTTCATTCCGCTAGAATATGTCCGTAAATTTAAGTAAATTTGAGTTCAGTTCAAAAAACAAGTATATCGGACGATAATGGAACCATTTTCCAAAAAGAGTTACCAGAGGAAGGTCGAGGCTATATTCACCAGATTCCCTTCGGTTCAGAAAGTCCCTTTCAAGGATGCCTACAAGCCCGGGCTTGAGAATATGCTCAAGTTCGAGGAAGTCTTGGGTAATCCGCATAAAAGCCTGAGGACGATACACGTGGCCGGCACGAACGGCAAGGGATCTGTCGCGAATATGCTCGCTTCGGCATTGTCCGCCTGCGGTCTCAGAGTCGGCCTTTACACCTCTCCGCACATTGTGGATTTCCGGGAGCGGATGAGGATTGTCGGGAAAAAGCAGAGCGCCGAACTGGTGTCCGAGGAATATGTCTATGATTTCCTGTGCCGTTACGAGGCCGACATGGATGCCCTGAGCCTGTCGTTCTTCGAGATCACGACCGGAATGGCGTTCAAATGGTTCGCCGACCAGAAAGTGGATGTCGCCGTGATCGAGGTCGGTCTCGGAGGCCGTCTTGACAGCACGAATGTCATAACCCCAGACCTTTCGATAGTCACAAGCATAGCTCTGGATCATTGCGCCCTTCTTGGAAACACATTGGCTGAGATCGCCGCCGAGAAGGCCGGAATATTCAAGAAGAACGTCCCGGCCCTTGTCGGGGAGTATCTTCCTGAGACACGCCCCGTCTTTGAGGCCAAGTCTGCCGAGGTCGGCTGCCCGCTGACGTTCGCCGAGGATGTGGAACCTTCGCTGTGGCACAGAAGCGATGAAATCCTAAGGAATATGGACCTTCGAGGTGAGTACCAGAGGAAAAACCTCCGCACCGTGCTCGCCGCCATCGATATATTAAGGAATATGCCTGAATATGCCGGTCTGTCGGATTCCCGGGCTGTCGTCACCGCCATAGTCCGCACGGCTTCCAGAATGGGCTTCCACGGCCGTTGGGAAAGGCTTTCGCTCCAGCCGTTCATCATCGCGGACATCGGTCACAATCCGGCGGCCCTGAAAGAGAATTTCGCCCAGCTGGAGTCGATGGTGGCGGAAGGGGAGTGCTCCTCGTTGATTCTGGTATATGCGATTATGGCCGACAAGGACTTGGATGGGATAATGCCGTTGATTCCGGCCGACGCCACCTGCATATTCACGAATCCAGAGATTCACCGCGCGCTTCCGGAGAAGGAACTGACGGCGCGGTACCGTGCTTTCTGTGTCGCTGAAGGAAGACCAGCCAACCGCATCTACGACGCTCCCGACGTGCGCGGAGCCCTTTCGATGGCTATCAACCTGGCCAGGGAGACCTCCCGTAAGCCGGAAGGCGCGGGCTTCGCTTTCCCGCTGATCTATGTCGGAGGCAGCACCTACCTTGTCAGCGAGGCTGTGCAGATACTCAAGGCGTTGCAGCTGTAGGACCCTTTTCGGTCGCCGGGCCTGTGGTTCGACGGGATCACCGATCGCCGAGGAGCCATCGGCATAGAACTTTTTTTGCAGGATTTTTGCATTATCGGATTTTTTTGACGATTATTAAGCAATAGTTGCCAACAAGTTAGTACATACATAAGTAATAACATTTAATGATGAGAACCAATATGCTGATGACATCAGTCCTTGTGGCGATCCTTTGCCTTGTGGCCATAACAACCTGTGCCTTCGTGAAGAGGAATGGGGGGCAGGCCGCCAAGGACGGCCTCGTGTTGACGGGCCTTTGGAAAGACTATGATGCCGCCGTCAAGGCGGACAGACCGAAAGAGATGCTTGCCGTTCTGGACACCATCATCTCGAAGGCGAAAGCCGGACGGCTTCACTACGATTTCTACCACGCCGCAAGTCAGAGAATGACGGTGGCGGCCCGGCGCGACTGGAAGCAGCGTGACGAGTTCAATGCCTGGCTTGACAAGGAGGTCGGGGAGTATGACGAGCCCATCGTTACATTCCGCCACAGGCTCTCCAAGGAAAGCGCGGCCTCGATGACTGACTATGTGCTGGTCAGCAAGGCGCGGCTTCAGGCCGCCAGGAACGGGGCGTTCTACGACGACGGGCTGGACGAGTTGTGGACGGGGCTTGTCGGCGACGACTATGAATATGCCCTCTGGATCCTGGGTGTAATGAGGCGCTCGGAGAAGGCGATGTCGCTCCTTGATGAATATGTCGGCGGCTCTTACCCGAAGTCGGCTTACCTGGAGTTCCGCCGGATTGTCGGCAGGAGCTATTCGTACAAAGAGGAGGGCCGTGCCGAGAAGGCGGAGGCGATGCGTTCCTTCGCGCGGAAGTATGATGGCAGGGCAGTGTCGCTGTACGCCAAGGCCGTGCTGCTGAAGGATAGGTTTGACAGCCTTTCAAAGGTACGCCCTTCGTCCTCCGCGGACCTTGAGCGATCCTACAAATCCCTTTACGCCGACTGTCTGGAGGTCGAGAAGGAGCGTCTGTCCTATTCCAAAGGCATCGACAAGAAGATCGCCGGAAAGATGGATGACTTCAAATCGCTTTCGCAAGTCCTTGACAAGAAGGAGATCGACATATCCTTCGAAAAGGGTGTCGTTGTCCTTAAGCTCCGCAATCTGGACAAGGTGAAGGTGGAGTTCGTCAGGGATGCCAAAAGCGCCAGGCCTTTGATCCGCAAGACAATAACCAATCCGGATAATCGTTTCTATCTTCAGGACACTGTAGAGGTCAGACTTCCTGTGTGCGACGACGGAAAGTACCTGTTCAAGGTACGGAACGGGAAGGTGGCCGCCAAGGCGGAATGGACAAGGCAGACCCTGTCCATCGCCCATCGGGCGGACAGCGAGGCGCTGCGCTTCTTCGTGGCGGACTACCTGACAGGTGAGCCTTTGGAAAAGGTTGATCTTGAGCTCGTCCGATCGGAGAACACCGTCGCTGTGGTCAGGGATGTGGCTCTTGGCAAGGATGGATTCACGCCTTTGCCGGAGGAGATTGTGTCCGCGCTGAAGAAAGGTGCCGTCAGCTATCTGGTGGCCTCGTACCGCGACAAGGACGGATTCCTTCACAAGACCGCGGATCATTACATCTACGGGGATGCGGGTTCCACGTCATTCGTGGAGAAGGATGCTTCCGGAACATACTGTGAGGTGTTCACGGACAAGTCTGCCTACAATCCGGGGGAGACGGTCGGATTCAAGGCCGTCCTCTACAGAGGCGACATCTCCAGAAGCCTGCAAACCTTCGGGGCAGGGATAGGCGTGAAGGCCGAACTTGTCAACCCGGAGGGAAAGACCTTGTGTGACAAGGGCTTGAAGACCAATGAATATGGCTCCGTAGCCGGCTCGTTCGACCTTCCGGCGGAGGGTCGGAACGGTAGTTTCCAGGTCAGGATCACGAGCGGTGACTTGGAAGTGTCCAAATGGATTGTCGTGGACGAGTTCATACTCCCGACCTACGACCTGTCTTTTGATACCGCCGACCGTCTCTTTATCGTCGGCGACACGCTTGAGGTCAGCGGAAAGGTCTTCAGTTTCAGCGGTCATCCGCTCTCTTCGGCGGCGGTGTCCTATTCCCTGGACAGACGGGGCGGGACATTGGCTTCCGGGCAGCTCACTCTTGAGGCGGACGGTTCGTTCACGGTCCGTTTCGCCACGAAGGACGATGATTATTACGGTGGCTTCCTCAATCTGACCGTCAAGGTCGTGGACTCGACTGGCGAGACGAAGGAATTCTCGAAATATGTCCCGGTACTGGATTATTTCAGCCTTGTCGCCGATGTGACAAACGCGTCCGCGGGTGCGGTGGAGCCTTCCCGGAAGGACGGGCGGGGAACTCCGTGCATGGTTTCGGGAGACAAGGCTGTCGTCTTGTTCGGGGCCGAGGACATCATGAGAAACAAGATGACCTCACCTGTTGAGGTAAGCTATTCATTGACGGATGCTTCCGGGGAGAAGGTCGTTTCCGGCAATACTTTCACCGGCAGGACGGAGGAGATCGCCCTTCCTAAGGCCGGTCTGTACAGCCTTGAGGCCGAGTCCCGGATTGTCAGGGAGGACGGCAGGAAAGTGAGCGCGAAGAAACAGGTGATGATACTCCGCGTGGATGACACCGCCGTCACCCTTGACGCCAAGGTCAGGAATTTCTTCAAACCTGTCGGGGACTGCGCCGACGGGTGGCTTCGCTCCGGAGAGGAGATCAAGGTTCAGTTCGGAGCCGGCGAGGGACCGGTGTGGGCTGTTGTGGAACTGTTCGGGGACAAGCGTCAGTTGCTTGAGCATAAGATCGTCTATCTGGACGGCAAGGTAGGGGAGACCGGGTCTGTCACCTTCCTTACCTATAATTATAAGGAAGACTACCCGGATGCCGTGCGTCTGATGGTGCGGTATTTCCGCGACGGCACATGCAGTTCGTTTGACAAGGAGTTCAAGCGCGAGAGGAGTACCCTTGAGTTGCCGCTTGAGTTCAGCACGTTCACCGACAAGGCTTTGCCTGGTAAGGAATACTCATTGACCCTGAAATCGGCTCCCGGCGTGGAGGCTGTGGCGGCGGTGTTCGACAAGAGTTCCGAGTCGATCTCTCCAAACGAGTGGCCGACGGTGCGGCTGTCGGAGTTCGGGGCTGAAATGGTCTATGTCACATCATCACTTGGAGGAGTCCGCGGGCAGGTACTGTATGACGAAATGCTGATCGGATACGCCCCGCGCCAAGCCAAGGTCCGCGGTCTGGGCAGAAACAATGCCTCGGAACGTGTGGAGCTGATGGCCGATTCCGCTGACGGCGGGTATGTCGAGAGTTCGGCGGCTCCGGTGCTTATGATGTCAAAGGCGGAGTTGGCAGAAGAGGAGGTAACGAGCCAGGGGGTGGCGGTACGTTCGGACTTCTCTTCATCCCTGGCATTCGAGCCGTTCCTCCGTTCCGGGGCCGACGGCAGGATGTTCATGAAGTTCAGGACTTCCGACAGGCTTTCGACATTCATCGTGCAGGTCTGGGCCCACACCAAGGAGATGCGGAACGCCTGTGTCCGCAGGGAGGTGGTCGTGACGGTGCCTGTGAAGGTCGCTCTCGTCGAGCCGAAGTACCTGTACAAGGGCGATAAGTACGTGCTGCGAGCCACGGTGTCAAATAGTTCCGACAAGAGTGTCGCTGGCGTGGCGGCTTTGCATACATATTCATCGAAGGATTATGAAGGGTCAAGGCCGTTCGCGTCGAAGACCCGCGGTGTGACTGTCCCGGCGGGAGGTTCCGTGGCGGTAGAGTTTGAAGTGGATCCTAAGGATCACGACGAGCTTGGCTTGAAGGTCGTTTTCGCTGACAATGCTAAGACATTCTCGGACGGCGTGTTCGTCTCGCTTCCGGTCCGCGAGGCAAGGCAGACTTTGACGGAGGCTCATTCCGCCGTGCTGACCGCCGGGGCAGACAGGGAAGCTCTTGTCCGCCGTCTGGAGTCCGAGTTTACCGGCACGACATCCAAAGGCGCTGAGGTTAAGGAGGTTGACATCCGCCGGATGGTGCTGGATGCGCTTCCTTCCAAGGTTGAACCGACCGGCAAGGATGTCCTGTCGCTGACCGAGGCCTTGTATGTCAGGAAGGTGGCCGCCTCGCTTGGGGCGAAGGTTGAGGTGGAGATGTCCGACGAGGCTCTTGTGGAAAGGATCAAGGCTTGCCTGAATGCCGGTGGTGGCTTCGGCTGGTTCGAGGGATTCCGTTCCTCTCCGGCCGTGACCGCCGTGGTGCTGGAGCGTTTCGCCAAGATGCGTGACGCTGGTCTTGATTACGGAGGGATTGAATGCGACTCTTCTGTCAAGTGGCTGGACAGCAATCAGTTCCTGCGCAGCGGAGTCAGTCCTCGCTGGTGCGGACGGCTCTCGATGGAGGAATATACCTATGTGCGTTCCATGTACTCTTCCGTGCCGTTTGATGTCTCTGCACAGACAAGGAACGAAAAGTCTGATTATTCAAGAAACTTCAAGGACTTCAGGAAGGAGGTGAAAGACTATCTTGTGCCTTCCGCGAAAGATGGTCGTGGGCTGAACGGGCAGATTCTTGCCAAGGCTCGCAGAATCAAGACTTTGGCTAATCTGACAGGCAATGATGGCGGTTTGTTGTTGGCTTCCTCATGGGGGCTGAAACTCTCCGCGGAATCGAAGATGAACCAGTCGATGGCCGCTGATGTCCAGTCGCTTCTTGAATATGCCGTACAGCATCCGGACGGTGGTTGGTACTATCCTAACGCAGTGATGCCGTTCAGGGGGCTGCTTGAGAGCGAGGCTTACGCACATTCTATGCTATGTGACTTGCTGTCAAGTGAATATGTGGAGGCCGCCCTTCGACACTTCGGCAAACTCAGTGCAGTGCAGGCTCGTGGATCGGCGAATTCGGTCACTGAGCCTGTCGAAGTTACCGCTAAACAGATCGCCGACGGCATACGTCTTTGGCTGATGCTTCAGAAAGAGACTCAGAAATGGGGTGGGGATCCCGCTTTCGTGGATGCCCTCAACTCCGTGCTGACCGGCCCGGCTGACATCCTTGCCACAAAGGTCATAAGCCTGACAAAGACATATTCAGTACCTTTCTCAAAGGTGAAGGCCGCAGGAAACGGCTTCACGGTCGAGCGCCATTTCTACAAAGAGGTAAAGGGCGAGGACAGGAAGAAGAACCGTCTGGAGATATTCCCGGGAATGAAACTCAGTGTTGGTGACAAGATAACTGCCGAGTATCGGATCTGGAATCAGGAGAACCGTAGTTTCGTGAAATTGACCGCCCCTCGCGAGGCGGCTTTCCGCCCGTCTGACCAACTTTCCGGAGCTTACGGCTGGTGGCTCCGCCCTCTTGCCGTGAACGGAATCTGGTCGGTGACCCCTCAAGGCTACAGGGATGTCAAGACTGACCGTACGGAGTACTGGTTCGATGTCTATCCGGAGGAGAAAACAACTGTGACGGAGGACTTCTTCATAACCCAGGAGGGCATGTTCACCGCTCCTATCGTGACGATCGAGTCCCTCTATGCTCCTCATTATAGGGCTAATGATGCATATTCCGGTGAAGTTAAGACTGTAAAATAAACCTTTGCCGGGAGAAAGGCTTCCCGGCTGTTGACTAAAAGAGATAATCCGATGAGATCTTTGTTTCTTGGTTGTCTGGCGCTCTTGGCTATGGCCGGCTGTTCGGAACGAACGGATCCCACCCCAGAATTGCTACCTCTCCCTCAAGAGGTCGTGTGGTCGAAAGGTGCTTTCCAAAAATCTGAAGTAAGTTTGTCTGGAGACCCTTCAGTTGTGGGAATCGTAGGGGAGTGGCTTGACGGGGCCGGGATAAAACGCTCGGACACGGCCACCGGAAAAGTGAATGTCCGGCTGGTTGAGCGTATAGATCAAGCCGTTGTCAATCAGGAAGAAGCATATAATCTGACTGTCTCTCAGGAAGAGATAAGCATCGAGGCGGTCACGGAAAAAGGTGTCTATTGGGCTGTCCAGACATTGCGCCAGCTGACTGACAGGTCAACTCGTGAGGTCAGAATCCCTTGCTGTGAAATCATAGACTGGCCCTCGTTCGGAATCCGTGGCTTTATGCACGACACGGGACGCTCGTACATAAGCCTGGAGGAAATCAAGCGCGAGATAGAGATCCTTTCGCTCTATAAGATCAACACTTTCCATTGGCATCTGACTGAGAATCAGGCCTGGAGGCTTGAAAGCAAGATTTATCCGCAGCTTACCTCCCCTGAGAATATGACCCGTTACCCGGGATGCTACTATACCCAGGAACAGGTCCGGGAGTTTCTCGATTTCTGCCGCAAGCATCATATTCTTGTGATTCCGGAGATAGATATGCCTGGTCACAGCGAGTCTTTCACCAGAACATTCGGGTGCGATATGCAAAGCCCGAAAGGCAAGGGCATCCTCAAGGAACTTCTTGCCGAGGCGTGCGACCTGTTTGCGGAAGAGCCTTATTTTCATATAGGTACGGATGAAGTCCATTTCAAGGATCCTGATTTCGTCCCGGAGATGGTGGCTTTGGTGCGCTCGAAGGGCAAGAAGGCGATCTCTTGGAGTCCTGGTTGTGAATATGCTCCCGGAGAGATTGACATAGCTCAGATTTGGAGCTATATGGGCAAGGCCAAGCCTGGAATCCCGTCCATAGACAGCCGGTTCCGCTATGCGAATCATTTTGATCTGTTCGGAGACATTGTGGCTGTCTATAATAGCCGGATCTGCGATGCTGAATATGGCAGTGAGGATGTCCTGGGCACCATTATGGCCGTGTGGAATGACCATAAACTGCCGGATGAACGTAATATTCTGTTGCAGAACGCGTTTTTTCCATATATTCTGGCCATCGCCGAACGTTCGTGGATAGGTGGGGGAAGCGAGTATTTTGACGGCAACGGAGTCATCCTCCCCGATGAATCAAGTGATGTCTTTAAGAAATTCGCTGATTTCGAGCGTCGTATGCTCTGGCATAAGGACAATTTCCTTAAAGGGGAGCCTTTCCCTTATGTGAGGCAGACGAACGTTCATTGGGCGGTCACGGACGCTTTTCCTAATGAAGGCGATCTTTCCCGTTCCTTCCCGCCGGAGGACGGAATCTCCGACAGCTATTCTTTTGAAGGTAAGGAATATGGCGTGCACCGGGTCACCGGGGCAGGAATATACTTGCGCCACTTCTGGAGTTTATGGTATCCGTTCCCGGCTTTGTTCAAGGATCCGGTCGAGAACAGCACGGCTTATGCTTACACGTGGGTGTATTCACCAAAGGCTCAGGATGTTGGGATGTTGGTTGAGTTCCAGAACTATAGCCGTTCGGTGAACGATATGCCGCCGCCAGAGGGACGCTGGGACTATCGTGGAAGCCGGATCTGGCTGAATGATCAGGAATTGCTTCCGCCGGCGTGGACGAATTCCCCGGATGTGAGGAGCCCTGAGATTGACCAAGGTAACGAGAATTGTACCGCTCGTCCGCCGCTTCCTGTCCATCTGAACAAAGGATGGAACAAAGTGTTTATGAAATTACCTGTCGGAAAGTTTACGACTCCGGAGATCTGGCTGGTCAAGTGGGCCTTCACGGCTGTGTTTGTCACTCCGGACGGCAGCCGTGCGGTCGATGGACTGATCTATTCACCGGACAAATCAAAATAACTCATACATTATCCCTATGATGAAAAGAACCCTTTGGCTCGTTGCCTTGTCGTTGCTGTCGTTGACATTGTCGGCATCAGATTCGTTGAGGATCCATAATCCTCAGATTCCCATTTTGCTGGACCGCATGGACAATGTCCTGTTCCAGATCCGTGTCCCTGACGCCGTGCAGGGGGATGTGCTTGAATCCTTGACCGTGGAGTTCGGACCGGACACTGATATTAAATCCATGGCCGAGCTGCGTCTTTTCTATTCCGGAACAGAGGCAGTGCGGCGTCAGGGGCTGCGTTTCAGCCCGGTGGAATATATCTCTGCCCATAATGTGTGGAACACACGTTCCGCCAATCCGTCATATTCAGTGATGCAGGAGCAGGCCTCGAAGATCGGACGCAAGGTGGTTCTTCATTCCCGCCAGCCTATGGTCGGTGGCATCAATTATTATTGGGTCAGCGTCCGGATGAATCCCGATGCGTCTTTGCTGACAGAGTTGCGCGCGAGGGTGTCTGAGGTTGTGGTTAACGGGAAGAAAGTTCCTGTGGCCTGTGATTCGAGGGAGGTTGTCCGCAGGATGGGCTTCGGCGTGCGCCACGCGGGTGACGACCATTCGATGGCTTACCGTATTCCGGGCTTGGTCACAACCAACTCGGGAAGCCTTATCGGAGTCTATGACGTTCGTTGGAACAGCAGCGTTGACCTTCAGGAACGCATCGACATCGGTGTGAGCCGAAGCACGGACAAGGGGCAGACCTGGGAACCGATGCGTATCGCTATGTCTTTCGCGGACGTTGACGGACTCCCTTCCGGTCAGAACGGGGTAGGGGATCCGGCGGTTCTGGTCGATGAGAAAACGGGAACCATCTGGGTGATGGCCGCTTGGACTCACGGAATGGGTAACGGCAGAGCCTGGACTAACTCGATGCCTGGGATGGAACCGATGGAGACCCCGCAGCTGATGCTGGCGCGCAGCGATGACGACGGGCGCACTTGGAGTGAGCCGATCAATATCACGAAACAAGTCAAGGACCCGTCCTGGTGCTTCCTCCTGCAAGGCCCCGGACGAGGCATAACAATGCGTGACGGCACATTGGTGTTCGCGATCCAGTTCATCGACAAGGACAGGATGCCGCACGCCGGAATCATATTCAGCAAGGACCATGGCGAGACCTGGCATATTCATAATCCCGCCCGTTCCAACACGACGGAGGCCCAGGTGGCTGAGGTTGAGCCTGGAGTGCTGATGCTGAATATGCGGGACAATCGTGGCGGTGCGCGCGCCGTGATGACAACCCGTGACCTGGGACGCACCTGGAACGAGCACGTCTCGCACAGGACAACCCTCCGCGAGCCGGTCTGTATGGCCAGCCTGATCGCGGTTCCGGCTGAGAAAAATGTGTTGGGCAAGGATTTGTTGCTGTTCTCCAATCCGGACACGACCGACGGCCGCCGCGACATCACTATAAAAGCCAGTCTGGACGGCGGAGTGACATGGCCTTACAGCCTGCTGCTCGACGAAGGAGACAGCTGGGGATATTCGTGCCTCACAATGATTGATTCTCAGACTGTTGGCATCCTTTACGAATCAAGCGTGGCGCACATTACATTTCAGGTGGTCAAATTGAAGGATATTGTAAGATGAGACGATTGTTATTGATTTTTCTTGTTTCGTTTGCGGTTTCGCCGCTTTTCGCCCGTGAGAGGATAAAAGTGGCTTGTGTCGGCAATAGTGTCACCTATGGCTATGGACTTGAGAATCGTGAGACGGAAAGTTATCCGTCAAGGCTTCAGGCATTGCTTGGCGAGGAATATGATGTCCGTAATTTCGGACACTCCGGGGCCACGCTCCTGCGCCGGGCATACCGTCCTTACACGGAGCAGCAAGCGTACCGCGACGCATTGGATTTCGCGGCTGACATAGTGGTCATCCATCTGGGGCTGAACGATACCGACCCCAGAGCCTGGCCAAACTACCGTGATGAGTTCGTGGCTGATTATCTTGACCTTATCGAGGATTTTCGTAAGGTGAATCCCGAATGCAAGGTTTGGGTCTGCCGTATGACCCCGATATCGCATCGTCACCATCGTTTCAAGTCCGGAACCAGAGACTGGTACTGGATGGAGCAGGAGCGCATAGAGCTTGTCGCGAAGGTCGCCGGGACAGGTTTGATTGATCTTCAAAAATCTTTGTATTCACGTCCTGACCTGCTCCCGGACTCCTTGCATCCGAATGCGGAAGGAGCGTGCATCATGGCTCGCACGGTATATTCAGCGTTGACAGGAGATTTCGGAGGCCTCAGGATGCCGGAAATATATTCGGACGGAATGGTTTTGCAGCGTGGCCGTCCTCTTGAGATAATGGGAACGGCTGACGCTGGTGAGAAGGTGACTGTCAGGCTGGCTGGGCAGAAAAAATCGGCTGTTGCGGCATCTGATGGCCACTGGAGCATCTGCCTTGATCCATTGGCTGCGGCCAAAGGACTGACTCTGAATATCTCGACACCGAAACGTAACCTTCGGTATAAAGACGTCGCGGCCGGTGAGGTCTGGGTTTGTTCGGGACAGTCCAATATGGCGTTCAAGACCATGTCGATGGTGTCTGAGGAACGTTCGGAGGTTTTGGAAACTGTTGACAGGCAAGGTGATAATGTCCGTCTGTTTAATATGAGGGCGAGATGGAGCACTGACAACAGGGTTTGGGACAAGGCGGTCTATGATTCGCTCAACCGCTTGCGGTTCTTCCATCCAGCCGTGTGGGAGTATGGGTCCAGAGAGTCGGCTGATTCGTTCTCGGCGATCGGACTTGCGTTCGGACAGATGCTTGCGGATTCCCTCAATGTGCCGATAGGCTTGGTCCTCAACGCCGTCGGAGGTGCCGCCACGGAGTCATGGATAGACCGTAAAACCCTTGAATTTGAGTTTCCTGACATCATGATTGACTGGCGTCGCAATGATTTTGTCATGCCATGGGTCCGGGAGATCGCGTCGGTGAACATCAAAGATGCGGAAAACCCTCATCAGAGGCATCCTTTTCACCCTTGCTATCTGTTTGAGGCTGGCATTGAGCCGTTGGAACACTATCTTGTACGTGGAACCATTTGGCATCAAGGCGAGTCAAACGGCCACAATGTTGAGGTTCACGAGCGTTTGTTCCCGCTTCTTGTCCAAAGTTGGCGTTCCTATTGGAACGATCCGGACATGCCTTTCCTCTTCGTACAACTTTCAAGTCTGAACCGTCCGAGCTGGACTTGGTTCAGGGATAGTCAAAGACGATTGGCCGAGGCCATTCCGGCCTGTGCTATGGCTGTCAGCAGCGACAGGGGCGACTCTCTTGACGTGCATCCTCGCCGCAAGCTGGATGTCGGGAGACGTTTGGGTGTCCAGGCTCTTTATAATGTCTATGGTGACAGGGATGTGGTGCCGTCCGGCCCTGTCATCCGCTCCGCCCGTTTGGACGGTAAGGATGTCGTGCTTGCTTTTGACTGGGCGGACGGGTTGAGGTCTGCTGACGGAGACAGGCTACGTACGTTTGAACTGGCGGGAGAGGATGAACAGTTCCGCCCGGCGGAAGCCATTGTGGAAGGCTCGGCGGTCAGGTTGCGCAGTGACGCTGTGCCGTCAACCAAGTGGGTCCGCTATGGTTGGCAGCCATATACCCGGGCCAATCTGGTGAACAGTGCCTTCCTGCCGGCCTCGACATTCCGCCTGGCTGTTGAATAAGTAACTTTTCCGCATGTTCGGGTGATTCGGGTGAGGAATATAGTGTCTCTGCTCCTAAGAAAATGGTTTTCAGGGATATTCGATGTGACGGATGTGCTTTGGACCTACTGAGGACGGTATGTCGGGATACGAGTATGAAGAAAAAACTCAAAAAAAGTTCAAAAAAGTTTGCAGTAATCAAAAAAAGTAGTACCTTTGCATCACCCGAACGATGAACAACGGGACAACGATTCGGGAGCTTAGCTCAGTTGGTTCAGAGCGTCTGCCTTACAAGCAGAGGGTCGGGGGTTCGACTCCCTCAGCTCCCACCAAAAAAGACCTCTTCAGGATTCCTGAAGAGGTCTTTTTCTATGTATATGTCCCACCCGAATGTTATGGCAAGTCGTGGGGCAAGTCCAAAACGGATCAAGCATCAAATCTAAGAGTATGTGTAAACGAACGTCAGGGGAAAAATCAAATTGCAGATTTTGGTAACGTGCAAAATCTGCAATTTGCCTTTTTTCCCCTGTCGTCACACATTATTTCTATAGAATGTAAAAGATAAATGAGTCACACAAAATAGTTATATTTGCATATTCATAAAATTCTGTTGTCATGCGTAAGATTATAATCCTGTTGACAGCCGCGATGCTTTGCGTCTCTTGTTCCGAACAGTTCAAAGCGGCTTATCTCCTTTCTGGTGGGGCGAAAGTGGCTCAGGCCGCCGTCTTGTCAGACGCGCAGATTCAATCTTATGTCGGACAGTATGTGCAGAAACTGGATGCGGAGAACACAGTCCTGCCGGAGACAAGTCCATATGTCAAGAGGGTCAGGAAGATGACATCTGGAATCACCTCGGTGAACGGGACTCCACTCAATTTCAAAGTCTATAAGACGAACGAGATTAACGCCTTCGCCTGTGCGGACGGGAGCGTAAGGATCTATTCCGGACTTCTGGACGCGATGACTGACGACGAGGCCCTTGGAGTTGTCGGTCACGAGATCGGCCACGTCGCCCTCAAGCACTCCAAGATGCAGTTCAAGCAGGCTCTTCTTACATCGGCCCTCAGGGATGCCGTTGTGTCCACAGGAGGAACGGTCGCCGTCCTCACGGCATCGCAGTTGGGGGATCTTGGCGAGGCCTTGATGGGCGCAAGTTTCTCGAGAAAGCAGGAGACCGCCGCTGACGACTACGGTTATGACTTCCTGAAGAGCGCGGGTAAGAATCCTTGGGCTATGGCTATGGCTTTCGAGGAACTTCAGAGGCTTTCCAGCGGTGAGACGGCTTCCGGAACACAGGCCGCCTCAGGATCTTCGGTAGGTCAGTTGTTCTCAACCCACCCGGCCACGGCGGACAGAATCTCCAGGATGGCGGAAAGAGCCGTCAAGGACGGCTACAGGAGACCTTCCAAATAGTCAGCGTAAAGTCTTGTTCTCTGCCACGGTGAATCCCACGGAGATTGAATTTCCGGAATCATCGACGGCTGTGACGGTGTGTCTGCCGGGTGATGGTTTCAACGTCATCTGATGGATCATCTGAGTCTGCCCGACATATTCACTGTCCAGGTGCCAGAATACATTGGCGCTTGGAGTCCTGTGCGCCAGATTGAAGGTTATGCCGGCGATTGACCCGTCCAGCTGGCGCGGAATGTAGATCACGGCCCCGCTTTCCGGGTAGATGAACTCCATCGGGGAACTGTCCGCCTTGCCTTTCGGAACCACGGGGGCATATTCAGGATGATGCTGCCTGTAGTACCATTCCATCGATGGAGGCAGGATGAACGTCCGGACCCCGTCCACAACCTTATGGTATGGACACGGTTCGCTCCTCACCGATTTGCGCGGCAGCATCAGAGTGTCCGAATCCTCGCAATTCACCCCTTTCAGGCAACCGGACTCACGGCAGACCTCGGCGACAATGTAATCTCCATAGACCGGCTCCTTGAACCAGCCGTTCCGGGAATATTCACTGTCATATTCCTTGCTCGGAAGAAGGTTGAATATGTCGAACATCACCGGCCCGGCAGTGCGAGCACCCGTCAGGCCGGGAACTCCTTGCCCTTGGGCGTTGCCTGCCCAGACTCCGACGGCGTAGTCAGCTGTCACTCCGACCGCCCACGCGTCCCTGAACCCGAAACTGGTGCCTGTTTTCCACGCAACTTTCTTTACCGAGCCGATCAGGTGCCAGTCAATCTCATCTGGTCTGTTGACCTCTTTCAAAGCGTCGAATGTCCACCACAGGGCGCATTTGTCGTTCAGCGGGAAATTGTGCAGTCTGTCACCCTTGGATGTGTGCGTTGTGTCCGCGCTTTGGTACGATGCCGACAGTTTTGAATATGTCGATGTGATGTCTCCGAGTGTCCCTTCCGCTCCTCCGAGAATGAGCGAGAGGCCGTAGTGCGAGGCGCTTCCGTTCAATGTCGTCATCCCACATTTTCTGAGAATATCCAGAAATTTCGGTACCCCGAATCTGCGCAGGAGGTGTACGGACGGCACATTGAGTGAGCGGGCGAGCGCCTCGTCGGCGGGAACCGCTCCATAGAACTGTCTGTTGAAATTCTGCGGAGAGAAACCGTTGATGTTTATCGGCACATCGGGCAGAAGAGTTCTCGGCAATATCTCGCCGTCCTGAAGCAGAGCGCAGTACAGGAGTGGTTTCAGGATGCTGCCGGTGCTTCTTGGCGCGCGGATTATGTCCACCTCGCTTCCCGGACGTTTATGATCGGGATTGGCGTTCCCGATGTAAGCCAGTGTCTCGCCTGTGCGCACATCCTCCACGACGGCCGCGAGATCGTATATTCCTGTCTGGGAGAACTCGTTGTTCCATTGGTTGACTATTGCTTGCGCCTGTCTTTGCAGATGGATGTCGATTGTGGTGCGGATCCGTTTGCCGGGAGAGGTTTTCCAGTAATATTCAGTCAAATGATGCGATTCCTGCGGCAATGCCATCGGTTCATCTGGAAGCGGCTCGTCGCAGGCGAGGACAAAGTCTAATGAATCAATATGCCCGTGCTTGTAGAGCGATCCCAGCAGCCGGTTGCGTTTTTTCAGCAGCCTTGCCCTGTTTTTGCCTGGATGGATCTCCGCCGGGGCGTTCGGGAGCACCGCCAACGTGGCGGCCTCACCCCAGGAAAGCTCATCGGGAGGTCTGCCGTAATATCTCCAGGAAGCGGCTTCCAGGCCGACGACATTCCCGCCGAAAGGCGCGTGTGAGGCGTACAGACTTAGGATCTCCCTTTTGCTGCATCTTAGTTCCAGACGTGTGGCGAGGATAGCCTCGATGATTTTCTGGCCGATGTTTCGTTCCCGCCTCCTGGACATCCTGATGACCTGCATCGTGATCGTGCTTCCCCCGCTGGTGATCTGCCCGGCTTTGATGTTGCCGGCTGCGGCACGCGCTATCGCGACCGGATTCACGCCTGGGTGGTATGCGAACCATCTGTCCTCGAACTCGATGAGGGCTGTCTTGAATTTCTCCGGGACGGTGTCCGGTGGCGGGAACCTCCATTGTCCGTCACTTGCGATCCGGGCTCCCAGGAGTTCCCCGTTCCTGTCTGTGACGACGGTGGAATAAGATGTGCCTTTGAATAAGTCTCTGGGCAGACAGAAAAAATATGCGGTCAAGAGGGCGATGACTACACCTGCCACTATCCTTGACCGCAGTTTCTTTCCCATGGATTATTCAGTGACTTTCGCAGTACCCGAAGCCGTGTTGGCGCTGATGTGAGGGGTGTACATCGCCTCGCATTTCACCGCAGGGAGTATGAACTCGCCTTGATAGGATGCGTGCATCTTGATCCTGAATGTCTTGCTGGCTCCCTTCGGAAGGTCGAAGAACCAGATGACACGGTCATCCCTGATGTCGCGGTAATTGTACGAGGCCTTTGAACTCTCGCCTCCGTAGAGCCTGTCGTTCATTATCTCCCAACCGGAAGGGATCATCTCGGTAAGGGCGAGATTGTCACAGTCCCTGACACCGCTCGTGTTGCCGACAGTGATGGTTACCGTGAAGTCCGTTCCCTGGGTTATGCTGTACGGATTCAGGCTCTTGCCCGCCAATGTGCTGTAGCTGACGTTCAGACTTAATCCGCTGGACTTGGCCTCCACCTTGTTCCCGAATTCCGGTATGACAGATGTTATCAACGTCGCATAGAGGCTTCCGTTCATCTTGTTCGTGATGTCTATGCTTCCGTTTTCGGTGTCCACCGCGGCATGGCCGATTGACTTGACGCTCTTTACCTCTGTCGTGTTGTCCCCTTGCTTTATTTCAGCCGAGACCGCATCGGACCCAACCTTCAAGGCAAGGCTCCTCATCGCGCAGGTCGCGAACGCTATTTCCTGTGTGGAGTACCATCCTCCGGCGATCGCGTCGGCGATTTCCTGGGCGACATCCATGGCTTCAGGCAAAGCGTCGTTGAGAACCAATGCCTCAAGGGCCACGGCCTTGTCCCTTACAGGAGATCCGAACGTCCTGTCGGCCTCCTGGTAATCGGAGAAGTTTGTTTTAAGTCCTGCGATGATGTCTCCGGCCACGGTCTTCTTGCCTGTGACAGCGTATGTGGACGCAAGCATCCAGGCGGCCTGACCGGAAAGGGTCTCGCTTTCCTTCAGCCTGTTCATGGCCCCGCTTTCCGCCTCACCGTTAAGCGCCAGAGTGTAGAGCCTGTAAGCCTGCACAAGATCCCCGAGACCTTCATTGTCGGAATTACGGTAGTCCTGCACGTTCCGCTTTTGGAATCTTGACCAGCTGGCCAGCACACCCTTGCTGACGCTGAATCCGTTCTGTGAGGCTGAGATCATAAACTGACCGGCCATGGAGCTTACCCATCCGCTGGCGTCAGCGCTTCCAGGCCAATAGACGAATCCGCCGTTGCCAAGCTGACGTTGGTACAGCTGCTGAAGCAGTTCAGGAATCATCTTGTCGATTTGCTTCTGCCTGTCCTCCGGGAGCATATTCCTGATAGCAAGAAGGCTTATTCCCTTGGAAGAGATCTGCTCCGTGCAATTGTAGGTGCAATTGGTCAGGAATGAGAATATTCCTCCGCAGTCAACAGACGGGAATCCGGTGAGCTCCAGGGTCGCCCATTGGTTGTCATCGGCCTTGAAAGGCGAGAAACCGAAATGCTTGGTCGCGTCTTTGCCGATCATAGCCCTTGTCACGGAGATTACCGGCGGGTTAGGAGCGCGCACCCCAATGGAGATCGTTTCGCCGGCCTTGTGCCCGTTGCCATTCGCGGTGACAGTCACTGTGGCGGTTCCGGTTCCGGTGGCCTCAAGGTTGAACCTGACCATCTTGTCCCCAGGCTTGTCGAACTGGACGGACGCGTTGGCGTTCCCGGTTATCTTCAGTGGGCCGTCAACCTTGATGCTGACATCGGCGTTCCTGACCCCGTCCTCAAGAGCGAAGACATTTACAGGCATCACGACCTTCTCCCCGGTTCCGATGACTCTCGGCAGGGTAGGGAGAACCATAAGCGGAGACCTTACCGGGACAGTCTTCTCGGCATTGCCGTACGCTCCGTCCCTTGCCGCCACAAGCATCACCCGCACACTTCCGACGTACATAGGAAGCTTGACCTTATGTGTGGCCGAGCCGCTCTGCAGCGAGAACGGACCGATGTACTTGACAACGGCGTTGAACCGGTTGTCCTTCCTCGCGCCGGCAATAAGGCTTTCGTCACCTCCGATGCTGAACATCGGCGAGAATCTTCCGCTGTAGGCTCCGATGACATCATCGTAGAGATCCCACGTGCTGACTCCGAGCGCTTCCCTGGCGTACATCGCGTTCCAAGGATCCGGAGTCTTGAATGACGTGAGGTCCAGAAGTCCCTCGTCCACAATGGCCAACGTGTAGGTCATCGGCTTGCCGTTCTTTTCCTTGACCTTGATCTTGAATTCCTCCTCAGGGCGGAGCACGTCAGGCATAGTGATGACCGGCTCAAGGTGCGAGTCCTTGTCGTTGACTATGACAGGGCGCACTCCGTAAAGACGGATCGGCAGATCGTTGTCGGCTCTTTCGTGCGGTTGGACAAGGGTGATGTGGATGTAGAAGTTAGGAGCCATCTCCGGGGTGACCTTGAATGAATATGCCACATCACCTTCATCCCCCGAGGTCTTCACCCATTCTCGCGCGATTACCTTCCTTGAGTTCTCAAGTGAGACCAGTGCCTGTCCTTTTGACGCGGCCGGAATATAAACGGTCACCTTCTCGCCGACCTCGTAGGATTCCTTGTCTGTGGAGAATGACAGCATTGTCAAAGCGTCGGGATCAGTCTTGGATGACCTTCCCCTGTAGGCCGGCCAGTCCACATAGATGACATCCCCGGCCGTGTGTCCGCTTACATTGTCGGTCACAAGCAACAGATATCGTCCCCATTCCGGATAGTCCACCCTGAACGGGATGAGGTTGTCTCCTTTGGATGATTTGATTACACCGGAGGATACTATGTCCGCTGACGGACTGTTTACGTAGGAGTCGAGACTTTCGCTGCGGCTTTCCCACCACCAGCTCCATTTCATCTTGTAGATTGTGTACTTAAGGTTATGGCCTGACACCCTCGCGCCGTTCTTGTCCACGACGGCGATGCTGACGCTATAGTCCTTGTCTGTCTCCAGATAACGCCCGTTCCCCTCTCTCGGAACTTTCACTCCGACGTATGATGAATATGGTGAATATGGCACCGACAGCGAATTGAAGCTTACATCCCCGCCTTGCTCCTCGACTGTGGTCACGATGTCGGCCCGGAGCATTCCCGGAGCGTTCTCCGCTGACGGCATCGTAACGTTCAGTCTGGACTGGCCGTTGGAGTTCAGCCTTGTGTCGATGAGCTGATGCTCGCTTGCGCTGAAGTCCGACAACGGACTTGAGAAGTTATACCCCTCGAATCCCTTGAATGTGGACGGACCCTGGCGCAGTGTCATATTCACTTTCGCTGCCAGTCCGGCGGCAGGAGGGCCGGTCAGCCAGTCCGCCGATATGCAGACCGGGACATTCCGTCCTCCGTCAATGGTCTTGCCTTCAAGGTCAAGATTGATCTTCAGTCTGTTAGGTTTGATGCTCTCGATTCTGAAAGGCTTATGGAACGTGGCACCGCCAATCTTGAAGTAGGCGTGCCATGTTCCCGTAGGATCCTCGTTCTTGGTAGGAACCGTGAAGGCGTAGAATCCATTCTTGGCGTTCGTGTTGATCTGCTTTGTGTAGAACTGTCCCTGAGGTGTGTACAGCTCCATCACGGCCGGATGGTTGTCAGGGATCCTGTTCTCTTTGTCTTCCAGGATCATCGTGACATGCAAAGTGTCTCCCGGCCTCCAGACACCTCGCTCCCCATAGACGAAGGCTTTCAGACCCTTTTCCAGAACCTTGCCTCCTACATCGAACCTGCTGAGAGACTTCTGCTCACCCTCGGTGACTTTCAGGTAGCTGGTCGCTCCGCCCCTCTTGGCCACAACCACGAAAGGCTTTCCGGAAAGCTGCACCTCTGCCATTCCGTCAGTGCCGGTCTTGGCATAGCCGATTTCCTTGAGCTGGTAGCTATAGACGTAAAGCTCGGCGTTGAACACAGGAGCGGCCTCGATGATGTCGCTCACGCTGACCCAAAGCTTGTCCCCGCCGGCGTACTTCGCGATCACTCCCAGATTGGATGTCAGCAGGTTGATGGCCGGGAACCTGCCATCTTCCATATAGTACGTTGGCTTGAGAGGATTATCCCTGTCCTTCCAGTTGTATTTCTCCCAGTCATAGAAATCATCATAATAATAAGGTGAAGGGGTGTCCCATTCATCGTTGTCCTTGTCCGTGATGTCCTCGGCGGAGATGTTCACCATCTTGTCCGACGGAGTGCCGCTCTTGAATGAGTCATTCTTGCCATAGACTGAATATTCCTGCTTGAAAGAGATTCTGATGCGGTAAATCGCACCTGGCTCCTGCCTGAACAGTCCGGAGAGATCCACCGAGTAGTCCTGCCATTTGTGCAGGTTCTTTGACGGATCGGAATCCAGACGCACGCGACGCTTATAGACAAGCCGTCCGCATCTGCGCAGGGAGTTGTCACCGGAAAAGTTGTTGTCCTGCAGGAACATCAGCACGTTGTCCTCGTAGATTTGAATGACCCTGATGTCCACCGCATTGAGATTCACCGCCTTGAACGGAAGGATCAGTTCCTTGGAATTCGGCAGTATGTTGCCGTTCACCGGAATCTCGACCGCCGGCCTTACCTCCGTCGAAGAGAATTTCTTTGAATAATCCTCTCCGAGTCTTGTCCCGTCGTGGCTGCTTACCGCACCGGAGATCTTGAGTGTCAGAGGCTGATCCTCAGGATTCTCGTAGAATACCTTTACGTGCGCGTTCTCTGTCTGAATGTAACTGCGTCCAACCCCTTCAAGTGTGAACAGGCCTGAGTTGTCGCTTACATCAGCCAAAGCCTCTGTGAAATAGATGTCGATGTACGGGTCGTCTGCTTCCACCCTCTCGGTGCTGAGTACCTTGAAATCGTTCATCGCCGGAATCCTGATCTCCAGCCTTGAGTCTGTCACGAATCCGGTATCTCCGGCTTTCAGGCTGATTTTCAACGTCCTGTCCTTCGTGTCCCTCGGTAGGCCGATGATCTCGAAATGATAGTTGAGCGGATCCGTTCCGGCTGTTACATTGGCCTCCGCGCCTTTCTCCGGGTAATCATATTCAAGCATCTTCCGAACCTTCTCAAGAGGAAGCGCTTCCGTAAGGGAGATTGTGCCTTCAATGCTGGCCCTGTCAGGAGAGGCCGCGGTGATCGTGATCTCGTTCAACGAGAGCACAGCCTCCTTTATGGCCACAAGGAAATTGAACGAGAATTTCTTGAATTTACGGTCGCCTACCTTCTGGATCTTGTCCAGCCGCAGTTTACCCGTATATGACTGCCCCGGTTTCAGGGCTCCGGTCTCGGGAATGAATTCTATCATGCTGCCGGACAACCATCTGGCCGTTCCTTTGACTGACGGCGTGAATGTCAGTACTCCATCTTTGAGATCAGTCCCGGCCGTCGCTTCGGGAATGTCGGAGGCGAGTTCCACACGGATTGTGGATTTGTCGGAGACGACCCCGCCTGTATAAGCCTTGATGAATGTGGCGAACTCGATGCTTTGCCCCTTGCTCTTGCCGAAGCGGCTGCAGGATGAGCTGGCCAGAATAAGTATTGCCATTGACAGAATGGCGATAACGCTTTTTGTCGAAATTCTAAAGTTCATATACCTTGTTATTAATTAGGTGTGTGTCCGGTTGTTCCTGTCGGAAGGCTGGGCCTTCTCTCTATGGCTCTATAGTGTTCCACCGCGGCTTCAAATTTAGGAATTCTTTTCCGTATGTCCAACACCCTGTCATTATTTGCGTCGGTTTATTTGCGGCGGTGTGACAATTTGTCAGCATTGTCGCGGTGGCACAGCCTTTGATTTTATCCCAGCGTCTCCGGAGTGAGCCGGAGCGCAGATTTAAAAACATTTAAAAACTTTATATTATGATCAAACCATTGGCAGACAGAGTCTTGGTTGAGCCTAAAGAGGCTGAGACAAAGACAGCTTCAGGTCTTTATATTCCTGACACAGCAAAGGAGAAACCTCAGGAGGGTAAGGTGATCGCCGCAGGTCCTGGCAAGAAGGATGAACCTATGGAGGTCAAGGTAGGTGACGAGGTCATCTATGGCAAGTACGCCGGCACAGAGGTTACCGTTGAGGGTAAGAAATATCTTATCGTGAAGCAGTCAGACATTCTGGCTATTCTGTAATTAACAATAGGAGGAATTTATTATGGCTAAAGAAATAAAATTTGATGTTGATGTCCGCTCGAAGATGAAGGAAGGAGCTGACGCTCTTGCGGACGCTGTTAAGGTCACACTTGGCCCTAAGGGTCGTAATGTTGTGATCGATAAGAAGTTCGGTGCGCCTCAGGTCACCAAGGACGGAGTGACTGTCGCCAAGGAGATTGAACTCGCTGACAGGTACGCCAATATGGGTGCCCAGATGGTAAAGGAAGTAGCTTCCAAGACCAATGAGCAGGCGGGTGACGGTACCACCACCGCTACCGTTCTCGCACAGGCCATCATCAATGTCGGTCTGAAGAACGTCACCGCGGGCGCCAACCCTATGGACCTCAAGAGAGGTATCGACAAGGCTGTCGCCGCTGTTGTCGCCGAGCTCAAGAAGAACAGCAAGAAGGTCGGCACAGACTATTCAAAGGTAGAGCAGGTCGGCACGATCTCCGCCAACAATGACGCTGCCATCGGCAAGCTCATCGCCGATGCCATGTCGAAGGTAAAAGGTGACGGCGTGATCACAGTCGAGGAGGCCAAAGGCACAGAGACCGAGGTCAAGGTTGTCGAGGGTATGCAGTTCGACAGAGGTTACATCTCTCCTTACTTTATGACCGACTCTGACAAGATGGAAGCCGTACTTGACAACGCTTCCGTTCTTATCACCGACAAGAAGGTCTCTTCGATGAAGGATCTTATGCCTATCCTTGAGCCTATCGCACGTGACGGCAGGGCACTGCTGATCATCGCCGAGGACGTTGACGGCGAGGCTTTGACAACCCTCGTTGTGAACAAGCTTCGTGGCACTCTGAAGGTAGCCGCTGTCAAGGCTCCTGGTTTTGGAGACCGTCGCAAGGAGATGCTTCAGGACATCGCCACCCTTACAGGCGCCATCGTAGTGTCCGAGGAAAGAGGATTCACTTTCGAGAACACGACTCCTGACATGCTTGGCAAGGCTGAGAAGATCACCATCACCAAGGACAACACCACGATCGTGGGTGGAGCCGGTGACAAGGACGCCATCGCCGACAGAGTCGCCCAGATCCGCAAGCAGATCGAGAACACCACATCTGACTACGACAAGGAGAAACTTCAGGAAAGACTTGGCAAACTGGCCGGTGGAGTCGCAGTGCTCTATGTCGGTGCAGGTTCCGAGATTGAGATGAAGGAGAAGAAGGACAGGGTTGAGGACGCTCTCAACGCCACCCGTGCCGCTGTAGAGGAAGGTTACCTTCCTGGTGGAGGTGTCTCCTACATCCGTGCCGCCGAGGCATTGAAGAATCTCAAGGGTGAGAATGATGACGAGACCACAGGTATCCACATCATCGCCCGCGCCATCGAGGAGCCTCTCCGCCAGATCGCCCAGAACGCTGGTGTTGACGGCAGCGTCATCATCCAGAAGATCCGCGAGAACAAGGGTGACTTCGGCTACAACGCCCGCACCGATGAATATGTCAATATGCTTGAGGCAGGTGTCATCGATCCTACCAAGGTCGCTCGTGTAGCCCTTGAGAACGCCGCTTCAGTCGCCGGAATGTTCCTTACCACCGAGTGCGGTATCGTTGACATTCCTGAGAAGGAGCCAGCCGCTCCTGCGATGCCTGCAGGCGGAATGATGTAATGAATGAGAGAGGCTGCCCTTTTGGGCAGCCTCTCTCATTCATTATTCACCCCCAGTCACTTCGTGACAGCCCCGGTGGGGCACTGGGGACCGAATTCCCCAGACCCCTTGCGTCGCTCCGCTCCGAATCCCGTGACTTTGTGATCATCCCCTTTGTGTCTTGTTGAATATGAAGTGACATAGACGTTGATGATGAACGAGACATCCAATCCCCGAATTTTGCACGTTACCAAAATTCGGGGATTGGATGTCTTCGCTCATTAGTGCTTTTACTTGTTATGTGGTGGAATTATAAAAAAGTATCTTCCTATTATTAGAATTGTGACGTTTTTTATTTATCTTTGAGCCTTGATAAAATTTTGCGCTAACGTTTTAGCACTGGATTTATAACCATTGAATAATTATTTATCAAAGAATATGAAAAAAATACTGATTTTGGGGAGCAGCAACACGGACATGACGGTCAAGACACCGGCACTTCCGGCTCCCGGTGAGACTGTTCTTGGAGGGGTCTTCACTATGAGTGCCGGTGGAAAAGGCGCCAATCAAGCGGTTGCCGCAAAGAGAGTCGGAGGAGAAGTCTCCTTTGTCTGCAAGGTCGGAAACGATGTTTTCGGAGACAATTCCGTCAAACATTATGAGGATGAGGGCATCGATGTCAGCGGAATTCTCCGTTCAGACAAGCCGTCCGGGGTGGCATTGATCACTGTTGACAAGGATGCCGAGAACTGCATCGTTGTGGCTTCCGGGGCTAACCTTGATTTCACGGATGAGGACATCACTGCCTCCGAGGCTGCGCTCAGGTCCTGTGACATCCTCCTGATGCAGCTTGAAATCCCCGTTCCAACCGTACTCAAGGCTGCCAGGATCGCCCATGAGGCCGGCGCCTTTGTGGTCCTCAATCCGGCTCCGTACGCCGAACTCCCGGAGGAGATATTCAAGTACATCTCATTGTTCATTCCTAACGAGACCGAGCTCGCCTCATTCTCCGGAATGCCAGTGACCGACAAGGAATCCGCCGCCGCTGCCGCCAAGGTGCTGTTCGGCAAGGGTGTCGGGAATATGATCGTGACGATGGGAAGCAAGGGTTCCCTTATCCTTGACGGCGGTGAGCCTCAGTTTGTTCTGGCCCGCAAGGTTAAGGCTGTTGACACGACCGGAGCGGGTGACACTTACTGCGGATCCATCTGCGTGGCTCTTTCTGAAGGCAAGACTCTCAAAGAGGCGGCGGAGTTCGCGTCAGCCGTGTCGGCTCTTTCCGTGACCAAGATGGGTGCGCAGACCGCAATCCCTACAAGGGCTGAGGCCGAAGCCTTCATGGCACAATAATAATGAATATTCAATCTTAAATAACACTTATTATTATGTTCATCGTAAACAGTTATGGTCTGGCAGTGTTCTTCTGCTTCATCATCATGCTTTGTTGGGGCTCTTGGGGCAACACTCAGAAACTCGCCGCCAAAAGTTGGAGGTATGAGCTCTTCTACTGGGACTATGTGATCGGAATGGTCATATTCTCTTTGCTCCTCGCGCTTACTCTCGGTACATTCGGTCCAGAGGGACGACCGTTCTTCCAGGACATCGCACAGGCTGATTCATCCGCCATTCTCAGCATCATTATAGGAGGTGTGATATTCAATCTTTCGAATATCTGCCTCAGCGCTTCCACTTCGATCGCCGGTATGTCCGTCGCGTTCCCTGTAGGATGCGGCCTCGCGCTTGTGCTTGGAGTGATCAACAACCTTAGGGTCGAGATGTCGCAGGGTGCGCTCAAGAGCAACCTGACCCTTCTGGCGATTGGTGTGGCCCTTGTAGTGGTCGCTGTCATCCTTAATGGCATAGCTTCCGGAAAGAAGGCCGGCAACGCCGAGATCAGCAAGGCGGACCAGCGCAAGGGTATCATCCTTGCCGTTGTCGCCGGAGTCGTGATGTCATTCTTCTCATCATTCGTGATGAAGGCGATGGACCTCAAGGATTTCGCGAATATGGAGCCAGGCAAGGTCGGCCCTTACACCGCCATCGTCGTGTTCAGCCTCGCGGTTCTTGTCAGCCACTTCGTTTTCGGCCCTATATTTATGAAATGGCCATTCCAGGGCGCGCCTGTCAAGATGAGTGAATATTTCAAAGGCAATTCCAAGACTCACCTCGTGGGAATGCTTGGTGGATGCATCTGGTGCCTTGGTACCGCCCTCAGCTATATAGCCGCCGGTAAGGCAGGAGCTTCCGTATCCTATGCCCTCGGACAGGGCGCTCCTATGGTCGCGGCCATCTGGGGTGTGTTTGTTTGGAAGGAATTCAAGGGATCCAACAAGACCGTTTACAATCTTCTTGGCATGATGTTCCTGTTCTTCATCGTCGGACTTGGAATGATCGTGGCCGCGGGAATGTAAAGAAAGTTGCACCGTCGGACGGTTTTTGATAAAAATCGGCTTCAGGCTTATTCTGGAGCCGATTTTTTTACTTTTGTTGTAACCATCCGAACAGTTGGGACTTACATCGGTTTAGAGGGCGTTTCAACACATGGATGTTGAAAACTATTATCGAAAAAATGTCAAAAAAAGTTTGGAGGGAAAGAAAAAAGTACTACCTTTGCACCCGCTTTCAGGAACAGAACGCAGGTTCAACCTCTTGAAAACATCAAAACAAGTTCATTGAAAAGACTGAAGGAAGTACAACAAGTACCGAGAACGAAAAAGAGAGCGTTGATTCTTT
>OQVS01000299.1_pt1 | contig 32627 bp, 21 predicted proteins | sample 1691601 | NCBI WGS metagenome assembly OQVS01 (sample SAMN03418268, study PRJEB22391) | human gut metagenome | biome: human-gut; feature: organic feature; material: feces | host: Homo sapiens | place: Tanzania | collected 2013-01 | reverse complement strand
ATATTAGCTGGCAAAATTATACGAAATGATAGAAAAAGAGCTAATAAAAGATGAAAAATCAATTGAAAAAATAAAAAAATTTCTTGATGATGTTAAGTCTTTGCAAGAATTTGTGAAATTGGTGATTCCTAAAGATAGAACTGTAGAAAAAGATGCTAGAATGTATCCAAAAAGAAGGTATGGATATCCATACTATAGCTGAACATTTAAACCTGTTGGAAACTAGCCAACTTATTTTATTAACCAAAGAAATAAATAAGATGATAGATGAGGGCCTATGTTTTGAAAAAGATGGCATCATCTACATCAAAGATAATTATTTAGAAGGCATTGTCGATGTCTATAAGGGCAAACCATACATTGACGATAAGCCTGTTAATAATGACTTGAATACACTTCTTTTTAGTGGTGATAAGATTTTATATAAAGAGAATAGATTTGATGTTGATTTAATCAAAATCATCGAAAGAAAGACGGCCTATGTCTATGGCACCATGGTACTTAGAAAAGGTAAATTGTATTTCTTCTCTGATGATATTAGATTAAAGGAATATAAGGTAGTTAATGAGAAGGACTTCAAGAAGGAATTAAAGCCTTTCTTTAAAGTAAGATGTTTTGTGTCTAACTATCAAAAGAAAGAATTAAAGATTGATAAGGTAATTGGTCATATTGATGATGAAGAAACATTGATTGAAACGATCTTGCTTCAAAATGATGCACCACTTCCTTTCTCTAATAAGATCATGAAATATTGTGATTCTATTAGTGATGAAGTAGTTTTAGATAATAGAAAAGATTTAAGAGAATTGAATTTTATTACTATTGATGGTGATGATGCTAAGGACTATGATGATGCCATCTATGTTGAACAAATAGAACTTGGTTATAGACTATATGTTTCGATTGCGGATGTTTCACATTATGTTGAAGAGGGCTCGATTCTCGATAAGGAAGCCTTTAACAGAGGTACATCTATATATTACCCAGGCAAGGTTATTCCGATGTTACCATTCAAATTATCAGATGATTTATGTTCATTAATGGAAAGCTTTCCGGTTATTCCGCTTGATGTTACCATTACACGGTTATACCATATGCTTTTCCCTCCAGTATCTACATTGTAGAATGTGTTGTTCTCTATAATGACGTCTGTAAATGCTCCTCCGTTGCCATAAATTGCGTCAGTGATAAAGAATATATTATGTTCATTTTCGGTCCAGAAAACATTATTCTTTACTGTCAAGGTACCTAATGAATAACCAGTTCCATTCCAAAACTGAATCATGCATGCATTGTCATTTAAGACAGCTATGTCGCTGTTCACTATTGTCATGTCAGCCAGCAGTTGAGAGTTTGTCTGTCTGTGGATGAATGCATTATTTGCATAAATCTTGCAGCCGTCAAAAACTATTCTGTTGAGAGTTGGTGCGCCATTTATAGGACGACGACTGGTGTCATCATTTGATATGTTGACGTTTTTGAAAGCAATTATGTGATGATCAAGATTCTCTCCGTCAGCAAGATTGAAATCTCCGCCGTGAAGGAATTTTACATTTCCTCTTTCATTATCATTTCCAATCAAGATAACGGCTCCCGTATAATTTGTCCAAGAGATATTTATGGTCGCTCCATTCTCGATAAAATACACCCCTCCTGTCGCACCAAGATTTTCTGAGGCTCCGGATTTAACCAGTTTTCCGTCACCATATTCCGCCTTATTGTACATCTTGCCGCCGATTTCAATGTCTTGTCCTGCCATCCACATCTGGTAAGGAGTCATCTTGTGCTCCTCCAGTGTGCCGAGATCCCAGAGCTTGCCGGCAGTCGTCTTGAATGCCTTGTCTGATTTGGAGGTGAACAGCGAATTCCCAGCTTCATCATACGCCGTAATCGTGAACCCTTTGGATAATGTCAGATTCGGTGCGAGGGTAATGTAACAGTCCTTATCCGGTGCGGAAACAAATGTTTTTGCCACAGCGAAACAGTTCGTCTCCGTGTTGAATCCTACAAGGTTGGTCTCGCCGGTGCTGTATGTTCCGACAACTTTACCTGTCACATTTTCATTGTTATTGCCCTTGAATTCCACATAAGAAACGCCGGTAGTGGAAACCTTGAATTTGAGAAGCGTGAGCATATTTTTGAACGATAACCTCCTGTCCGTTCCGCTGCAACTTGCAAACGCCGCGTGGGGAGTCCTTCCTGAAGCAATCTCAACGAAATCGTTCGGATTGTTAGTGTTCTTCACGTTTGTGTAAACGTGATTTGCTTCAAAATTGCCCAATGTATTCTTGTCGCTGACGTAAGCCAGATAGATTTCCGCAGTGGGAGATACATTTTTAGCCGTGAATGTTGCCGAACCGTCAGGGTTGATGTTCTCGGCGTTGAGAGTGATGCGGTCAATAGTTTTACCGTCATAAACAGCAATAAAATCTCCCGCAGTGAAAGATACTTTCGCAGTTTTCGCTGTAGCGTCAATATCGATTGCAACCTTGGTTTCCGCAGCTGCATCAGTCGGGTTTTCACTTTGCATGAAGGCTGTGAAAGTTACTCCTTCGCCTGCAGGTTCCTCGCCTTCCGGTTTGACGTCTGTTTCTTTTGCACAAGCGACAGCAGCAATAGCAGCCGCGCTTAATATCATATATTTAAGAAATCTTTTCATAACGTGCAGCATTTACCAGGTTAGTTCTTCATAATCGTATGGATCGTTCACGATCGCTTTGGCTTCCTGGGACTGTGCGAATCCCGTTTCCGTACTTGTCTCAAACTCGTGAATTTCCGGGGCAATGTAATCTTGTGCTTTCATAATACATTGATTGTTAGTTAAATATTTATTTTCCAAATACAGGGTCGTCCGCTATTACTACCGTTACCTCCCGAACGGTGGACGTATGGCCTTGGTAATTGTCGTTCACTCCATAGAACACTGCCTTGTATGTGCCAGGCTTGTCGTATGTGTATTCGTAATCATAAATCGGGTTCATCATGTTCTTGATGTGCACACCGGTGTCTTTCAGAACCGTATTGAGCGGCATAGGCTGTGAGACACACCAGACATCGATCTCATAGGTCAGAAATGTCGGATTCGTCCCCTCGAAATTGATTGCATAGCGCGAATCGTCGAAGTGGGCGGTAGCAATTGATGTGGTATCGCCTCTTCTCAATGGATTCTTTCCCAGATATGGAGGATCCTGCTCATTCATTACGATGAGGTCGAAAGGTATGTCGTTCAATCTGGTTGTCACTGAATTGTCCTTACCGAAATTCATTTCTATGTCACCATTGACATGATAAGTGCTCTGATTTCTGGTAAAGTTGTATGTGTTTGGATGCCAATGGAATGCAAGCGCAAAGCTTTCCGCGTAGTCATTCAGGTCGTACTCGGCATTCACGGTAACTCCGTGGTCGCCTTCAATTTTCGAGTATTCCAGATTTTTCCATCCTTCCATGCCACCCTCAATCATTTTGCGCATGGCGGCACGGTCTGCTTCGCCGTCTGCACCGAAAAGAGCTCGTTCGTAAGTGTTGGAAATATAAACATCCAGTCCTTTCTTCTGTGAACCCCAGAACATGGTGTATTCCAGATTCATTTTGACGGAATTCATGTCCTCCATCGGAACTGATGTCCTGTCGCGATATTGAAATTCATGTCCTGTTTCACCGCTATAGAATACCATGTAGTCCGCATCACCGGTAAACTTGAAATGAATCGGTTGTCCTGGCCTGTAGACATTCGCCGGGTCAAGGCTGACTTCGAAATCTACAGGAACGACTATGCTCTGCTGACTGCATGCCATCAATAGGAAAAGCGATGCAGTCGCCCATATTTGCTTGATTTTCATAATTACTACCATAATGGGTTTTGTTTCAGTTCAGTATTGACAGCCAACTCCAGTGATGGAATAGGCATGTAGTTGTTCTTTTCGCTTGTTCGGCTGACAATAGTGACGTAGTTTCTTGCTGTCGAGGTGTTCCATTGGCTTGTACCTGAAAGTGCAGCGACTTCTTTCATGGATGACAGGTAGATGCCCCAACGGAGCAGGTCGAACTTGCGGAGTCCTTCGAAGCAAAGTTCACGGGCACGCTCGTTTCTTACGAATTGTTGGAATTTTTCATAAGATGCATATTTCGCGAAAGGTTCAGACGCGATGCCTGCACGTTCCCTCAAAGGAAGTATTACGTTATAGAGATCTTCGGTAGGGGATCCGTTATACTCATTCATCGCCTCTGCATACATCAGCAGCACATCTGAATAACGAAGCAATGGTACATTGATGCCGCACCAGATGCTCTTGAAGTTCTTGCGTCCTTCATATTGAACCTCACGACGGAATTTTCCGCAATATCGGCTGCCAGGATAGTACGTTTCCTCCTGATTTGTGGAATTCCTGTCTTTTACGGCAGCACCGGATGTGTAGTAAGGAGTCTTGTCAATGCCGGCGATAAGTTTTCTCGTATCCGAAGGGTCGCCGCCATAAGGATAGAGCCAAGCTTCTTCTCCGGTCCCGTTATAATGGTACGGAGGCAGACTCCACAATTGACGCTTGTCCGTGATCACGGAAAGGTTCTTCTCAAGTTTGGTGCGGTCGTCGTCCATATACAAGTTCCACAGTTTTATGGTGTTGCAGAACAATCCGTATGCGAAATTCGTATTCATTTCAGAATAGTTCGTGCCTGAGTTTGAACTGCGGAGGCCATTGAGTTCGCCCCAACGGCTGTTGCCGTAGAAATCCGGTGAAGAACGGTCGCCAAGAAAATCAGCTTCCCACATTGACTCGTGATACTCCTTGTCGTACTTGTCACCTATCATATTGATGAAGATTTGACTGTAGTCCGGATTCAGTTCATGCTTGCCGCTTTCGATGACCATTCTGGCGTAATCGGAGGCTTTTCCGAAATATTCGTGTTTCTGGTCCGCCGTAGTGCCGATTACAGCTTCACCGGCCATATAGAGATATACTCTGGCAAGAATGCCTTCCACCGTGGTTTTCGTTACGTCTGATGGCGAATAGGCAAGGTCGTCCGTGATGGTTTCCAGAGATTTTTCCATTTCAGAAACTGCGAACTGCATTACCTTGAGCTGCGGAGTAGCCGGGCATTTTACATCAGTGTAAGAGTCGATTGCCTTCAGGCGGAGAGGTACGTTAATCCAGTTCTGGGCAAGAATGAAATAGTAGTATGCCCGCAGGAATCTGGCCTGTGCCTCCATCTTGCCGTCCGGGTCGAAGTCTGTGCCTTCAATATTCTCAAGGAAAGCGTTTGCGTTGCGGATTCCCTTGTACAGCCATGTCCAAGTCTGATAAACGTCATCCGAGTTGGCATCCAGCTCGAAGCTGGCACCTTTCATTGAAGCATTTGTCGTCGACATGTATTGTACGATGTCGCTGTTGTAGTTCAAGTCCAAAATAAGGTTGCAACCATACAGCTGCCAACTGTTGAGCACTCCGTAAACGCCGTTGAGTGCCAATTGGGCTTGCGATGAGGAGGTGTAGAATGTCTCCTCGGTGATGATGTTCGGCTTTACATCCAGGAGGTCGCAGCTTCCCAGAAGCAATACTGCCGAAAATCCGATAAATATGTTTTTTATCTTTTTCATACCTTTTCCTCCTTAGAATGTAAGTGAAATGCCGCCTGTGATTGTCCTGGCGCGTGGATATGCAGACCAGTCGAATCCCGGGGTGAGGACTGAATTCCTGGTGGATACTTCAGGATCAGGTCCGGAATAATTTGTAATGGTAAACAAGTTGTCTCCGGTGAGGTAAACGCGGAGAGAGGAAATCTTCACTTTTTCCAATATCCGGCCAGGGATAGTGTAACCAAGGGTTAGAGTCTTCAATCGCAGGAATGAACCGTCTTCTACGACACGGGACGAATAGTATTCCATGCCTCGTGCACCGGCACGTGGGATATCGCTCTCCGGATTTCTGTTTACAGAGAAAGCATTGCGCATGGAACCGAACTGGTTCAACTGTGAGCCGTCGTAGTATTCGAACATAAGTCGGTTGGCATTGAGAATGTCATTGCCGTAACTCCAGCTGAAGAATACGTTCAGGTCGAAGCCATAGAAGTTGAATGTGTTGTTCCAACCTCCCGTATGCAATGGCTGTCCCACTCCGATGATAGTCCTGTCAGAATCATTGATGACTCCGTCTCCATTGATGTCTGCATATTTCGGGTCTCCCGGTCCGACGGTGTTCCTGGTCATGCTTTCCAAATAAGGTATGCCCTCTTTGAGAAGTGTTCCGTTGGTGAATTCATCCAACTTATAAGTTCCGAGATAACGGAAACCATACATTAGTCCGGTCGGCATTCCGATTTTGGTGATATATGGAGTCTGCGAAGTATAACGGGAGTTCCAGTTCACGGTGGAAATAAGTGTCGTCTGGTTCATTGAAAGTCCCGTCACCTTGTTGTTGTTCATACCGAAGTTGAATGTCGATGTCCAGGTAAAGTTTTTCAAACGTACCGGAACGACATTGACCGACAACTCAAAGCCTCGGTTGCGGATGGAACCGACATTGATCATTGCCGTTTCATAACCTGATGATGACGGCATTGTCGCTTGCAGCAGCAGGTCCCGTGTGTTCTTTTGGTAGATATCTGCCGTAATGGAAATCCTGTTGTCCAAAAAAGCGAGGTCCAGACCCAGGTCGGTCTGCTCTGTGGTCTCCCAGCGAAGATCGTCATTAGGCATGTTATATCTGAAATATCCTGATACTGTCTGTCCGTCACGAACATAGTCCTGATTGTTGTTGTCTCCGGGAAGTGATACGAAACGTGTATAGTAATCGTAAGGAGTCGATGTCCTGTTGTTTCCTGTTTCTCCCCATGACAAGCGGATTTTACCGTTGTTCCACCAGGTCAGATTTTTCATCCAGCCTTCATTTGTGAAAGTCCAGGCAACACTGGCAGAAGGGAAGAATCCCCAGCGGTTGTTTTTAGGGAATTTAGATGAACCGTCAGCACGGAAAGACGCGGTCACATAATATTTGTGCTTGTAGTTGTAGTTCAACCTTGCCAATCCGGATGCGAGCATCCAATCCCATTTGTAAGGCTCAATCGCCTGATATTCACCGGTATTCATTCCTTCCAAGCCGAGCTGCTCAGATTTGATCTGGTGTGCTCCTACGCCTTGGTGCGTGGTCGTTTCTCCCTGGAATGTCACGCCGACGAGAGCCTGGAAGTGATGATCCATACCGAATGTCTTGTCGTAGTTCAATGTGTTTTCATTGAGCCATGTCTGCGTTTCGTCCCAGAGAATCTGTCCGTTAGGGCCATATCCGAGAGGAAATGCAGGATGTCCGGTCATGGTGTTGGAACCGTTGAACTGCTCGTTGCGGCTCTTGGCAAGCGTATAACCGCCAGAAATGCGGAGCTTCAGACCTTCAATCATTTCGTAGTTCAGGGCTGCGCTGCCGCTGAGGTAATCTCTGACGACCTTGCGGTACTGATTCCTGACGTTGGCCGCCGGGTTGAAACGGAATGCATCAGGATTGGAAATTTCTTCGTCCACGAGTTCATTGACGAATGCATCGTTGATAGGTCCGAAACGCAGAGGACGGATCGGGCGGAATCCCCATACCGAGTAAAGAAGATATGAAGAAACTGTAGTGGCCTGATTTGAAGACGCCGGCTGGGTACCGTTGGTAGTGGCACGGGAGAAACTTCCGATTACGTCCAGACTGACTTTCTTTCCGAAATTTTGTGTGAAATTGACCTTGCCGGAATATCTCTGGAAGTCAGATGCGACGAGGATACCGTTCTGATCCAATGCGCTGAAACTTACATTGTAGAGATTATCGGCCTTGGCGCTTCCTCCACTTACGGATACATTGTAATTCTGTGAGAATGACGTTCTGTAAACTTGATTTTGCCAATCTACATAAGGCAGATTTACATAATCTTCCAGCGAGTAGAAATCATAGTCGTAAGCGCCGGTTTCGTCATATCCGGTAAAATAACCGGAGTGAGTAGAGGTCGTGTTCTGTGCATATTCTTCGTCAAGCCTTACGAAATCATAGCCGTTCAGCACATCCATCTTGTTGGCGATTTTGCCGGCAGACCATGATGCGGAGAAATTGACCTTCGCCTTGCCCTGGGAACCGCGCTTTGTCGTAATGACGATGACACCATTCGCTCCACGAGCACCATAAATTGCTGATGCAGAGGCATCCTTGAGGACGTCGACGCTTTCGATGTCCGCAGGGCTGATGGAAGAAGCGAATGAACTTTCCGTCGGGAATCCGTCGATGACATAGAGAGGTGCGGAAGACTGTGTAAGGGAGTTGTTTCCTCTGATCACAATGTTCGCTTCCGATCCCACCTGGCCGTCGGACGTCGTTACGACCACTCCGGCGACACGGCCGGCAAGTGCCTGGTCGAAGTTCATCGGCGTGGATTTGATGATTTCATCCATATTGACCTTTCCGACAGAGCCTGTGAGGTCGCGTCTGGCCACTGAACCGTAACCTACGCTGACGACTTCCGAAGCTGCGAGAGTCTCGAAGGAATCTTTCATGCTCACGTCAATGACTTTTCGGCTTCCGACTTTTTCTTCAATGTCGGCATAGCCTAGACATGAAATGACAAGAGTGGCACCTGACGGAACCGTGATGGTGTATTTTCCGTCTGCATCAGATGTGGAACCATTGGACATGTTACCCTTTTCATAGATTGTCGCACCGGGAAGAGGCCCTGTAGCGTCGCTGACGGTTCCACGCACGGTGACCTTGCCGGACTGTCCCCATGCGGAGACAGCCAGACAAAGCAGAGTGCTTATAATAGTGGATAACCTGATTATCGCTTTCATTTTCAATTATTTTACGGACTAACGTGAGGCTCCGGCATCTGCGAAAGCAGCCTTCTTTACGAATGTACCTGTCTTGACATCGGCGCTTTCGAACGGCTCGTTGATGGAGTCGATAGCATTGCCGTTCAGTTTCATTCCGAGAGACGTTCCTTCTGCCGAACCCCAATAGAATGCCTTGTTGATGCCCACCATAAATGTGGTGTGAGGATACCATGACCAGTTTCCTCCCGTATTCACAGATGTGATTTCGCGGTCTTCGCCCTTGGTGGAAAGAATCAGAAGTTTGTTTTCACCTGCCGTTCCCTTGTCTACAGGATTCGTCTGGTATGCGATGTTGTTCTTGATAGTGACATCGCCTGAAATCTTGTTTACGGTTACGAGTCCTCTTCTTGAGCTGGCATCGACTCCTGCGGTGTTGTAGAGAGTGTTGTTTTCAATGTCTACCGACTTGAACCCTACTCCTGATGCCCACTTCGCGTCAATGAAATAGAAAGGACGCGCTTCATTGTCGCTCCAGATCACATTGTTCTTGGCTGTGAATGAACCGAGCGTATAACCGCCTCCGTTCCATGTCTGTATCAATGCGCGTCCGCGACTGTCCTTATCATTCATTACGAGGATGTCGCAGTCTACTATCGTCATGTCTTCAAGACTCTGACTTTCTATCTGTCTCCAGATCAGGTCCTCATTGAGTCCAAGGTAGCAGTTGTCCATGACGATGCGTCCGATAGCGGCTGACGCAACGCTCATTATGCGTCTGCCGGTGTTGTCATTCTTGATGGAAACGTTCTTGAATGCAACCACATGATGCTCAGATGTTTCCGTTCCGAGGAAATAATCGCACCCGCTTATGACGTGAACGGAAGATCTCGAACCTGGCGTGTTGCCGATGAACATGATGCTTCCTTTATATGCAGCCTCGTTAATTGATACCTCGGCATCCTTGGAAATGAAGTAAATGCCTGGTTGTGAAACGGCTACGGTTCCTTCATCCACAAGAGTCCCGACTCCATAAGATGCCTTGTTGTAAGCGACTCCACCAATCTTTATGTCCATTCCTGCTTCCCATGCCTCGTAGAGGTTGCTGAATGATGTGGTAGATGCCTCGCAGGTCGCAAGAGGACCGTCTCCGGAAGCGTTTGAAGGTACTACATAGAGAGTATAAGATGTTTCTGCAATGAGACTCTCGAATGTGAGACTGTAATTGTCAGTTCCTTCCGTTCCTGAGGTGATAACTTCAGAACGTGACGGCGCTGCTTCTGAAGACTTTCTGAGCATATAGTGCCAAGCGCTTGCGTTTTCAAGAACTACACTGAACGTGAGAGATGCTGACTTGGCCTCGACAAGTTTGATTCCTGCTGCCGGATCTTCTACTATTGTTTGTCCGTCCAGATATACTTGTACTTTTGCGATTGCAATGTGTCCGGCCTCGGAAATGGCAATTACAGATACGTCCTTGCGGGAGTCAGCTAAGACTGCCTTTGTCGTGGCCTCAGCATTTGCAGGTGCCTGTACGGTAAGGATTGACTCGGTCAACCATGCGTTCCATCCTTCAGGACAGATGACAGATGTAGAGAAAACTCCCTTTTGTTCTATTCCGAAGGTCTTTTTCTCGCCATATTTGAAAGTTACATCTCCTTCCGGGGCTCCGCTGATCTTGAACAGGAATCCGCCGACAACCGGTGCTGTGTAGCTCTTGCCGTTCTTAAGTGTCAATACCAGAGCTTCATCTGTGTATTCTACGTTGGCGAAATACGAATCGGACTCTCCACCTTCAGCAACAGCCTTGACGGTTTTTCCGTTTTCGTCCAGAACTTCTGTCCAATTCTTGCCTCCGTCGTAGCTGACGGTCCAATTCCCGGCAGCATTGACGCTGAATTTCGGAGTCACTCCATTCTGTCCACGTCCGATGACTTTCTCGTCTGAGGCTGAAAGAATATACTGAGGTCCTTTGCCGTCCTGATAATCAGCCATCCAATAGCCTTCATCATCAATGGACAGAAGTGGGGCCTTGCCCATGCCTTCCGTTCCCTGATTAAGTTTCAATTCCGTTCCGTCAGAGAGCGTGATGGTGTATGTGCCTGAATTTTCTTCGACTTTGTTGATTGTCTTTCCTTCGGCAATGGCCTGAAGTGCGGCTACATTTTCATTGAGTGCCTCGGTTACCTTTTCCAGAGCCGTGACACGGGCGTCGATTTCATCAATTCTCTTTTCGAGGTCATCCGTGTCTGTGCAACCGATGACTGACGTGGCAGCGACAAATGTCGCCATTATTTTAAATATCTTGTTCATATTCATTTGGTCATTAGAGTTTTCTTACGCTTATCCAATCTATGTCGAACTGTCCCGGCAACTGTGAATCGTTCACAGTCTTTCCGGGGAAACTTCCGCCTATCGCGATATCCAGCAGCAGGAAGTATGTCTGTTCCATAAATGTGTAGTTCAGGAGATAAAACTCCTTTTCCTTGTCATTGAGCTTGGAATAACCCGGGTCTTCGACAGAATGTGGTATGTTTTTGTATCTGAAGACCTCGACTCCATTTACAAAATATACGACAGCCTCATCTGTAAGCTCAACGGAAAAAGTGTTGAATACACCTGCGTTCATCCATGAGCCTTTGCCCGCATTTGCCTGATCCTGACGGCTTGAAGTCGTATTGATGGTGTATTGCGTATGGCAGGTGTGTTCCGTGCGGGTTCCGAAGTTCGCCTTCTCCATAATATCGATCTCGCCCCACATGTAGCCTGCCTGAGGTGCAGTCCAGATGGCATACCATACACCGTCGGCCATTTCTGTGAACCTGGCGCTGCAATCTATCCTGAACGGAGGTTGGAATGTGAGCAATCCCATTGTCTTGATGGCGCCTGTCCTGTATGTGTCGCCATATTTCTCGGCCATGAGAGTAAGCAGTCCGTCTTTGACGAATGATTGTGCCGGATCTCCTTCCTGATAACGGTCCCAATCGGAACGGACAGAACCGCCCACGTGACGGAACCAATAACGATAGTCGATGTCATTGCCTACGAAGTCGTCACGGAAGATCAATTTCGGGTCATAGCTGAACGTGAATGTGTATGGTATTACCTGTCCGCTATTGGAATATGCGAGAAGTTTCAGCGCATATTCGCCGGAATTTCCATTTTCAGGCGCGGAAACGGTGAGTTTGTCATTTTCCAGTTTTGCGCGCCAACCGTCAGGGACCGATGTCCACACTGCCTTGTCAATGTTGGATATCTTGGCCGGGAATACGACATCTTTACCGGCATAGGCATAAGCGCCGTCATAGTAGTATTCCAGATCAATGGAGGCCGCCTGTCTTACCGGGATGGAAAACGACGTTCCGGAAACAGTTTCTATGTCCAGATTTCCCGTCGTTTCATTGAAGGTCACTTTCTTGAAGAATGAATAGGAGGCGGGAACCATGGATTTGCCGTCTTTTGCGCTTATAGGCTCTCCGGCATCATTCAAAATGCGCTGCCAAGTCTGTCCTCCATCGGTGGAAATCGTCCAAAAACCATTTTTGTCGATGGAGACGCGTGGCGTGTATCCGTCTTCGCTACCTGGAGTGTCAGCTCCTTCAACTTTAAGGAAGTGGTCTCCTCCGTCGATGGAGTATGCCCAATCGCCATCGCGGTCCACACCAAGTATCGGAGCTTTCCCGTCGGCCTTCTCGCCGAAGATGATGTGGGCAACGGTCCCGTCAGAAAAGGTCAGGTCATATCCTGTCTCATTTCCCTTTTCATCATGTTTAGCTTCATAGCCTTGTATCAGCAAGTTCTTGCGATACAAGGAATTAACTGTCGTTGCATTGTCATTTACACTGGATATGGCAGTTTCCAGTTCCGTCACTCGTTCTTCTATCTTGTCCAGGCGTCCGTCAAGACCGGAAGTTGTGCAGGAGAATAAAAACGGAACTATCGCCAGGCCCAATGCCGACAACATTTTGTTTTTAGTCATTGTTATAAGTGTTATTTGATTTCATATTTTCCGTCCAAGACGTCACGTACTGCCTGCAAGTAACCGAATCCGTCCCGCCTGTCCGGAAGAAGGTAGCTGCCTTCTACATATTCGTTCCATGCGTTTAACATTATGAATTTCGGCTGTGTGTCAGCGTGGGCGTCTGCCCATTCCTTCGCTGTCTGTACAAATGATGCAAATGCCTCAGGAGTCTGGTTCCAGCATGTGACCTTATCTGCTCCTTGCTCAAGGAATCTAGGCGTGCTGTCCCAGCCTACAGACACGGTCGGAAATACCGGAAGGTTATATTCCTTGGCCCAATCCTCACGGAGTTTGATGCCGTTCATGCCGTGTTTGACATAATCCGTATCAAATCCTCCCATATTATAGAATGAGAATGAATTGATTCCGTATACATCAATCTGTTTTCGTATATGATCTGCCTCAGATGCGCTTCTTTTCCAGTTTCCTCCGCATTGCTGCAGATGAAGATCCGGAAATCCGGCCTTTTTGACTTCATCGCGGAAATATGCCATGGCCTTTCCTGCCTCTTCCATTGAACCGAACCCGTCGGCAAATAGATTGAGATCCCAAATGGAGAATACCGGGCAGCCATCAATTTTTACGTAATTAGGACGATGGAAATATTGGTCAATGACTCTCTTTACGATAGTTTTCCATTGTTCCCAGTCAATTCTCGGGTCGAAAAGAAGAGTCTTGTCGTCAGTGTTCGTATAAGGATTCCAGAGATTCGTCACCTCATGATTCGCATACATTATATAGAAGTTCATCTTCTCGTTGGAAGGTGCCTTCAGGAAGCCGTTGTCCAGCGCTTCTTCGAGGAACGGATACTTGTGGAACCAGTACCAGTCATATATAAAGGTGTTGACTCCATATTTGAGAGCTGTGTTTATCCATTTTTCCACTACTTCCGGATCATCATCCTGGTCGCCTTTCCACAGCGGCTCGCGCGGTTGGTAATGCCCCGGGAATCTCGGAGTTCCGGCATTGATGATTTCCCATTCGCCTTGTCCGCCGGGCCAGATAAGTTCGTGGGCTAGAGAGTCGTCGTGGCATGACGGCCAGATGTAGGCACAGACATAATAGTCAGGAGTTTTGGTCCCTTGCGCGCAGGAAACTAGCGCGACGGCTGTTGCCAGGATTGCTGCAATTCGGTTTTTCATTTGCTTTCCGTGTTATTAATTACGTTTTCTGACACTTCAGTGTCATAAAATCACATTTTTTGCTTAACTTTATAAAGGATGAAGGAGATTTTTGCCGTTCCCGTGCACGGAAATTTGAAATGGTGTCGAGACACTGGCGTGGCACATTCGCGATAAATCTCTCTTTCTTTTCCTACATTAAATTTACATAAAAATTCGAGCAATCGACATAGTGGCCTAACATTATTAAATTGGTTTTTTGACACGAATACTATTAAAACTATAAGAATATGATACAGGATAGCGGCAAGCATACCAGCAGATTTTCGCTGCTTTCGTTCGAAACGACCTCAAATGGGACGGAAGACTTGATTTCTTCCATCGGCTATCAGGATGTCGGACCTCGGCAGGAATATCCTGCCCGTGTCATTCCCAAGCGCTACAGCTTCAATGACGGAAGGCAGTTGGCTGAATTCCAGCTGGTCTACATTACCGGCGGCACCGGCGTTTTCGAGGACAATGAAAGTTCCAGGATAGTTACTCCCGGTACGTTGTTCCTGCTCCGCCCGGGATATTGGCATTCTTATCACCCGAACAGGGATACAGGCTGGACAGAATATTATATAGGATTCAACGGTCCCACGTTCCGCCGTGAAATAGAACGCTTTTTCGGCGAAAGGAAAGGCCCGATAGAATTGGGAATGTCTGCCACCCTCGTGGACCTTTTCGAACAGGCTCTCTTCTATTCGGAACGCCAATGCTCTCAGACGATGTCGATTCTGCAGGCTGTCGTGATCCACATGCTTGCATTGGTGAACTACAATCTCACCACACGGGACAAGACGGATGACAAGCTCGATGCCGCCATCAACTATGTGAAAAAATATATGGCCGACCATCTCTCCGAGCCGATAGACGTCCAGGCTCTTGCTGCCGAAAGGGGAATGAGCTACACCTGGCTCCGCCGCATGTTCCGCAAGAATACCGGAATGGCACCTGCCCAATATCTCCAGCAGTTGCGGATTCACATGTCAATGTATCTGCTCAGGAATACCTCGCAGCCGATAAAGAACATTGCCGTAGACAGCGGCTTCAAGACATCCGAATATTTCTGCTCCGTTTTCCAGGAAGCTGTAGGCATGACACCGCGGGCATATCGCGCAGCGAATAATGATGGCGCCAAACAACCTGAAACGGATGCAACAATCTTATAATTCTATGCAATGAATTTCTATTGCCAGTACACTAGAATGATTTTTTCTGTACTTTTGGCAATATGAAAAAATACTTGAAACTAATAACGCTTCTAGTTTCTTTTTTAGAAATTATTTGCATCCTTTCTGACCGAAGTATCGAATGTTTTGCGTCTGATGCCTCATTCTCGCCGATTATTTCCAGAGGAGGCCAATTCTCAAGCAGGCGGGCCATATGCATGTTGCCTGACAGCCACGGCTACTTGTGGATCGGCACGCTTGACGGATTGCTGAGATACAACGGGACTGAAGTCAAGAACTATAACCGTTCAGTATTGCACACTGAATCGAGTTCAATTTCTTGCATCTTCGAAGACTCCGACAATAATATATGGATAGGCACGGAAGGCGGCTTGTCCGTTTATGTCCGTGAAAATGATGAATTTGTCAAGGTGGACACTCCGGAATCCTCCGACGTCAAGATCGATGCCAAGGTCGGTTGCATCCAGCAGGACCATGATGGCCTCATCTGGTTTGCCCTGAAGGCTAAAGGAATCTGGTCTTACAATCCCGAGTCAGGTGTGTTCCGCAATTACCTGTATGACCCGGCTTCCGGCGTCCCGTCTCCTAAAATCAACTCGTTCGTCATTGACGGCAACGGATCTTTCATCGTTTCCGTTTATTGCCGCGGCCTCCTGCTGTGCCGCAATGATTTTTCTTCGATAGAAAACTTGACCGTGCACGGTTACGATTTCGCGGAGGACAACTTCTCCCAGATGATTGTCGGTGACCGCAACTGCGTATATGCGACAAGCGCCAACTACGGACTGTGTGAGCTTTTCCCGAATACATCCAAGGCCAATGTCCTCATAGGTTTGAATCCCTCCGTCCATTCTACCGGGTTGTGCATGGATGACAATTCCCGGACATTATACATGTCCACATCGAAGGGACTCTATTCCATCAATCTGAATACCAATCACATAGTTCATTATACCAAGTCCAATACGTCGGGACTTCCCACAGACAACTGCTATTGCCTGGCTTTGGATGGCAACTGGGGACTGATTGTAGGCACCAGGACGGGCAACCTCTTCTACAGCTCCCTCCAAAATGACCTTGTGGACAGATTTGACCATCTTTCGGACGGTAAACTGCTGACCAACAGTGAAGTAATCAAATTCGCCGAAGACGGTGAAAACAATATTTGGGTCCTGACTGCCAGAGAAGGCATATTGAAATATGATGTCGCGAAAGAGAAATTGACACGGATATCTTTTGATGGTATCCCCGAGGAATGCTCCGATTTCCTCTTTGTCGGAGATAAACTTTGGTTGGGCTCCGGTGCATCCCTATATATAATAGATGTCAAGACCGGCAAATCCGTAAAATATTCGTCGGAATCGCTGGATGCCAGTTCGTTGAAAGACAGGTCCATCTATCCGATTGTCCATTACGATGGCAAGATGATGTTCGGAACGGCATTGGGAATCATTGTCTATGATGAGGCTACCCGCGAATTTTCACACCTTCCCGGCGTGGGGGAATGTAATGTCAATGGAATTTTCCGGGATGGAGATTCCCTCCTGCTTTCCACCTATGCACATGGAATGATACGATATGACCTTCAGCGTAAGGAAGTGATACACACCGCGATAGATGAAAAGCTGCTGAATATTACGGGCAGGCGCATCAACGGTGCACTCAAAGACGAACGTGGGCGCATCTGGATTGCATCCAATGAAAGCGGGCTGGTGGTCGTGACCCCTGGCGACAGCATTGTCGTACTGAATTCGCAGAATACCTTCGGGGCATTGAAATCGGACATAATCAAGTCTGTGGTAATTGATTTTTCGGGAACCATTTGGGCCGCTACCGAAAACGGGCTTACGTCGATATCTTCGGATATGACGCATTATTGTCATTATGCGGAAAAAGACGGTCTGCTCAACAATTGTTTCTCTCTCCGGTGCGCATTCGTTTCCAGCAAAGGTGTCCTTTATTTCGGAAGCCGTGACGGATTCATTTCATTGCGGTCCGACCTGGTGAAGAAAAAGGGCTCGCATGTGCCGAATCTTTACATCGAAGAACTTAGGGTAAACAATGAACTCCTTTCGCCCGGCAAGAACTCGGAACTTGGGAAAAGCATTGAACTGACGGACAAGATTGTCCTCAGGCATGACAGGAACTCATTGACATTCACATTGTCCCGACCGTCGCTTCCTTCTTCCTCCGACGGGTATGTGCTGTGCAAGCTCGAAGGACTGGACAAGGATTGGGTGCGGCTGACCTCGGATATGGTATTCGACTGCAGGGAAATGCCGACGGGAAAGTTCAGGCTCCTGGCCAGAAGTTATGACAATGAAGGTGAACTGGAAATGGAGCACCGGCCGGTCGAGATAGTGATCCGCCCGCCGTTTTACAAGAGTGCTGCAGCCATTGCACTCTACATTCTGATAATTGCGGGAGCATTGATGTATGTGTCCTTCCGTTTCGTCCGGAAAATGAAGCGGGAGCAGGAAGAGCGGTTCCGCAGGTTCACCGAAGAGAAAATGGCAATGACTCCTGAACGGAGAATGTTGCGTTCCGCGCAAATCGGCCAGTCTCCGTCTGCTTTCCTCCGGGAAAATTTGAGCGAGAACGAAAGAATGTTCATTTCGAAACTGGATGCCGTGATAGAGAAGCACATGTCAGATGAAAACCTGTCGTATGTGACGGTGGCGGAGCAGCTGTGCATCGGCAAACAGTCTCTCAACATAAAGGTGAAAAGCATATTGGGCGTGACCGTGAGCAATTATATAATGCTTTGCCGGCTCTTCGCCTCGATACCTCTGCTTTCGCAGGACGATTCCAGGGTCAATGTCGTCTGCTTCAAGGTGGGATTCAATACGCCTTCATATTTCGCCAAATGTTTCAAAAATGCCTTTGGAATGCTGCCGGGCGAATTCAAAGAGCTCTAGTTCCATATTTTTATAACATCGTTGCATAGGCGTACCCCTTTTTTAGATAACATTGCAGCGTAAAAATCACATTTAGTAATGCGTAAAACGATCTTGAAACTATTGACCGCGGTTCTGCTCGTGTTGAACGGGACAATGCTTTTCTCCCAGGAAAAGAAAGTGGTAAAAGGAGTGGTAAGTGATTCGGCGGGCCCGATTCCCGGCGTCGGCGTAGTTGTCGACGGTACCACCAATGGGGTAGTGACTGATATTGACGGCCGCTATGAACTTAAATGCAATTCGGGCCAGACTCTCGAATTCAGCTGCATGGGTTACGAAACCGTAAAGGTGGCGGTCGGTAAGTCCGACGTGTACAATGTCGTCCTGACCCCTCAGTCCGAGCAACTTGACCAGGTGGTGTTCGTCGGCTACGGCGTGCAGAAAAAGGTCAATGTGACCGGCTCCGTGACTTCTGTGGATTATTCCAAACTTGCGGATTCCCGCCCTGTTACCAATTCCGCAAGCCTTCTTCAGGGAGCAAGTGCAGGTCTCTATGTCAGACAGACATCAGGTATACCGGGCAATGAGGGAGTCAGCCTCCGTGTCCGCGGAACTGGAACATTGAACAATTCCGACCCGCTGGTCATCGTGGACGGCACGCCTGGCTCCATGGATTCTGTAGACCCTTCCGAAATACAGAACATATCCGTGCTCAAAGATGCCGCATCCTGTGCCATATATGGAAACAGGGGAGCGAACGGCGTCATCCTCATCACTACCAAGAGGGAAAAGAAAGATTCCTTCCATATAGATTATAGCGGAATGTTCGGTGTCCAGTCACCTGAAAACACCTATGACGTGGTGTCCAACTATGCCGACTATATGGAATTGATGAATGAAGCGTCTTTCCAGAATGACAAGCCGCTGCCGTTCTCCCAGAGCATGATTTCCCTCTGGAGAGAAAAGGAGAAGGACCCTTACGGCATCTCGGAGTCCGGCTATCCTAACTATGTCGCATATCCTAATGTCGACGGAATGACGGCTTTCTATAGGACGGATACGCCTATTTATCAGAAACACAATATATCAGCAGCCGGAACCTCCGACAAGACGAGCTACCGTGTGGCATTGGGCTACATGAACAACCCCGGAATGGTGGAGAATACCGGATTCAAGAAATACACTTTCCGCGCCGAGTTCTCGTCCAAGCTCTTCTCCTGGCTGGAGGTGGGCGCCAGGACCTATGGCTATTACAATGTGAAAGAGGCCGGCGACCTGAACAATGTATTCAACTATGCCATCAGGTGGGTGCCTTGTATCTATCCGTACTATGACGGCAAATACGGCTGGTATGAAAACCCTGAACAGAACTCGGAATCCAGGAACAATCTCTATTTCCTTAACCGTGTCCAGGGCAAGCAGGTAACTGAAAGTGTGGTAGTCACCCCGTTCGTAAACATTGACCTTCCGTTCGGCATCAAATCCAGGACATTGTTCAAATACAGTTCTACCCACATGGAACGCGACCAGCATTCCATCACGCGTGAGGCTTATTCGTTCCGCACGGGAGAGGTCGTCGCTTCGGACCAGGACCTGTCGTCGCAGGTCAGGTGGCTGACTACACAGATTGTCCGCAGCACGTACTTCGAAAGCGACTTGTCATGGGCCAGGACATTTGCGAAAAAACATGATGTTACCGCATTGCTTGGTTTCGAGGCGTTCGACCACAGGAATGTGGACTATGCATCGACGAAGAAGGGTGCCGAAAACAGCGTCCTTTCAGAATTCAACAACATGCTCACGCCTTCTTCCATCACTGGAACATCCTCGGAATATGCCTCACAGTCAGTATTTTCCAGACTTACTTATGCTTATGACAGCAGGTATCTGTTCGAGGTCAATCTCCGATATGACGGGTCGTCCAGATTCGCCAGGAGAAGCCGTTGGGGATTCTTCCCGTCAGCCTCTGCCGCATGGCGTATCTCCAAAGAGAAATTCATGCAGGGAAGCGGCATCGACGAATTGAAATTGCGCGCGTCATGGGGTAAGCTGGGCAACAATTCGATCGGAAATTACAGCTACCAGTCCACTTATTCGTCAGGATATTCATACGCTTTCGGCGAGAAATTGGGCGGCGGCATGATTTCCACGCTTTCGAACACATTGCTTGAGTGGGAAAATACCATGACGACTGATATCGGTCTGGATTTCAGGACATTCGGCAACAGACTGACTGTCGAAGCGGACATCTATGACAAATACACCTCCGGCATCCTGTACAAGCCTACCATTTCGGCGACCATCGGAAAGAAGACGTCCCCTTACATGAACCTGTGCGAAGTGGACAACAAGGGCTTCGAAATAACCGTCGGCTGGCGCGATTCGATAAAGGACTTCACCTACGGAATATCAGCCAATTACAATGTAAACCGCAACAGGGTTACCAAATATAAGGGCAAGTTCAAGGAAGGCTGGGAAACCGACGCTGACGGCAACAAGGTCTGGAAGAACAATCTGGGCGACGTGACCACCGGGTCCGTCAACCGTATCTGTGAAGGCCACATGATCAACGAATATTACCTGCAGGAAAACTATTCCGGTTCAGGAAAATATTTCGACCAGTCAGGCAAAGTTCTTCCTGACGGAGGTCCGGTGGACGGCATGATACGTACTGAAGCCGACATGGAATGGCTGAATGCGATGATTGCGGAGGGCTATACCTTCCTGCCTAAATCCACTGTTTCCAAGAGCGGTATCTGGTATGGCGACTACATCCTTCAGGATGTGAACGGCGACGGCATCTATGGTGATTCCAATGACTACAAGTGGCAGGGGGTAAGTATGACTCCCAAGTTCTACTACGGTTTCAACCTTGAATTGGGCTGGAAGGGCATCAATCTGTCAGCCAGATTTACAGGTGCCGGCGGTGGCGCCATCCGTTGCAGGAAAGGCGGTATGAACTACAGTGTGCTCCAGACCCAGCAGACCATCGGAAGCGGAATTGCCTATGACCATTATTTCTATGATCCGGAAAATCCTTGGGATCCGAGAACGAATACAACTTCTCGCAATCCGCGTGTGACCATCAACTATGGACAGGCATTGACCGACAGTAATTTCTGGCTTTTCAAGACGAATTATCTGAAGCTCCAGAATGTGACGCTGAGTTATTCTTTCCCTAAGAAACTCCTCAAGCCGATAAGATTGACATCACTTCAATTCTATCTTTCGGGAGAGAATCTCTATACTTTCACGGACCGTCTCTTCCCGGGCGTGGATCCTGAATTTACCGATACGAATATGTACTATTCGCCTATCAGACAGGTTGTTCTGGGCGTTAATCTGAAATTTTAAAGGGTATGAAAAAGATTTTCTATACGATACTTGCATGTTCAGCAATCACGGCATCCTGCAGCGGTTTCCTGGACAAGACTCCGACAGACAAACTGTCCTCCGACCTGGTCTATACCAACCAGACCCTTGCGGAAAATGCTGTCCGCGGAGTATATAACAATTTGATCTGGGATTTCAATTCTACTGACAATGTGAAGTACAATTGGGATGCCTATGCCGGCGTGCTTGATCCTGTCGATTATTTCCGAGGTTCAATCGCTTTCCTGTCGGGCAATGTCCTTTCCACGAACGGCGTGTTCTCCACATTCTGGAAACAATACTATGAAGGTATCAACCGCGCCAATGACGTGATAAACAATCTGGAAAATGTTCCCGGCATGAAAACGGAACTGAAACAGCGCAGGATTGCGGAGTGCCGTTTCATCCGTGCCCTGTATTACTATAAGTTGAACTGCCGTTGGCGCGGTGTCCCGGTTTATCTGGAAAATCTCGCTCCGGATGAATACAAGAAGGCCCGAAGCAGTGAAGAACAGGTATGGGAAACCATCATTGACGACTGCACCTATTGCATTGACAATGCCAATCTGCCTGACAAATACAGTGCGTCGGATTCCGATTACGGCCGTGTGACCAAGGGCGCTGCCTATGTATTGCGCGGTAAGGTATACCTCTGGTTGAAAAAGTATGACCTGGCAGAGGCTGATTTCCTTAAAGTGGGCGAACTTGGCTATGGCCTGTATGAAGGCAACTATGCGGACCTTTTCCAGGAGTCCAATGAAAAATGCAGGGAGATGATATTCTCCATCCAGTTCATTCCGCAGAAAGGCTTTGGAAATGCATTGAGCTATATTTACGGCAATATGGAAACCGTCTCCAAAGGTAATGACCAGTTCGTGCTGAATACCGATTTCGCTGATTCTTATGAATGCAAGAACGGCAAGCCTTTCGATTGGGATGATTTTCTTCCCGGCTACAATGAATTGTCCGCGCAGAAACGAAGCGCTTATTTCTTCAGGGACGGCATGACGGCAGCGGAGATTTCTACCCAGAAAGAATACGGTGCGGACATGTCCCTGTATCTGACCTCCGGCAATGAAGCCAGGCTGAAAAGTATTTATAATCAGCGTGATCCGCGTCTTGCGGCTACCGTGATACTTCCATATTCCACCTATGTCGGCGGAGCTTCCGGAGCGGCAATCACATACACGTCACGTTTCCCATATAGACGTGACACCGCCCCTGAGATTGACCTCCAGACCCGCTATACTACGAAGATGTATTACTGGATGAGAAAATTCGTGGCCCGTGGAATAGAGTATTCTTCGAGCGAATATACCGGTATCGACATGCCTGTGTTCCGTTATGCCGACGTGCTTCTCTGTCTGGCTGAAGCTGTCAATGAGCAGGGGAGAACCGACGAGGCCGTAGACTATATAAACAAGGTCAGGGACTGTGCCGGAGTCGCAGAATTGAATTCCAATTCATGGACCGCAGTAGCCGGAAAGGAGGATCTCCGCCGCAGGATCATCAATGAAAAACATTGGGAATTTGCCGGAGAATCGGGAACCATTTATGAGGATGAATTGCGTTGGGAAGTATGGCATGAAAAGCGTTTCCTGGGCTCCGAACCGGGAGAATTGAGCGAATCCGGTCTCAAACAGGTGTGGGGCGAGAACATGTCTCCATATATCTATGCCGGTGATTTCTGCTACAAATGGGCCATCCCTCAGGCAGAATGTGAGAGAAACAGGAATCTGGTACAAAACAACGGTTGGAACTGATGAAGAAGATATCCCGAATATTATTGGCAATGCTGTCGCTCACCGTGACTGTCAATGCTTATGCAGGCGGGGAAGATTATCGGCGTCTGGAAATGGACCCGTCTTCGGATGTGATTCTCGGCCAGGAAGACCTGAATTTCGTCACCAAACCCGCATATCCTCGCCTCCGTCATCTTGAAGATGGTACTTATCTGCTTGCATGGCAGGAAGTTATAATCGGAAGGAAGGACGACAACGGCAGATATATAAGCTATGCGTTGTCCTCTGATTTGAAGAACTGGACTCCTATGGGCCGACTTTTCGAAGACAAGACAGTGACCAACTATTATGGCAAGTCATCGGAGAGATATTACAGCTGCCCGGAGTTTCTTCAGCTTGCGGACGGCAATCTGGTAGCCGTGTGCTGTTTCTGGAATCTCTCTACATATAATAAGATTGAAGGGCGTGCCGACAACGGTCTGGCTGTCAGAATATCCAAGGACCAGGGCCGCAGCTGGGGTCCGGAAAAAGAAATATTTGAAGGACAATCCTGGGAACCGTTCCTGATTCAGCAGCCCGACGGCAGGCTCCAATGCTATTTCTCTGAAGCCCGTCCGTGGATAAGCAGCTGTCATTCAGGTACATCAATGCTGGAAAGCCTGGACGGCGGCGAAACATGGTCGCCGGTGCTTGGAGACAGACCGTACAGGGTGATGCGCAAGCGCTACTGGAATCCGGAAAAGGAAAGATATCAGTTTACCGACCAGATGCCTACCGGCGTGATTCTCAATGATAAAGGAAAAATGGCCTTCGCCATGGAAGACGTCGATATGGGAATATACTCTCTCGGCATCGTCTATTCGCCGGACGACGGGCATTGGGACTATCTTGAAGGCGATGACATTGGCCCGGGCGAAAGGATTGACTCCCTGTCGGTCAATGCTACCGGTCCGTATATCGTCAAGTTCCGCAGCGGCGAAGTGCTGGTGACATTTACCAGGAACAAGGGAATGGAGTGGAATCTGATGTACAGGATAGGGGATGCGGACGCGAAGAATTGGGGGCCGGAACACAAGGCTTTTGATCGCGGCGGTTGGTCCAGTGCATGCGTGGATTCTGACGATTCCGTGATTCTTGTGGCTCCATACAAGGGCGGAAAATTACGTTTGGCAAGATTTACCTTATTGAAAGACAATGAATAAGAGAGTTTTATATCTAATGTCGGTACTGGCGCTGTTCTCCTGTGGAAAGACCTCCGAGGAACCAGAGACACCGGTTACTCCGTCAGGTTCAGATGTGACGTTGGATGTGCAGATGCCGTCTGCTGCCGGAGAATTGACTTTCGCATTCGGCGAGTCTTCGCGTATGGTAGTGAACTCGGAACGCTCCAAGAATACTGTCGCGGACGGTGGGACGGCTCAGTTTTCATTTACCGGAAACGTCAAGGCCCCATACAGCGCAATATATCCGATGGGCGTGTATTCGTCGATGGACAATGTCACTGTACCGGCACGCCAGAAATATCAGGCGGGCAAAGCAGATGAGAAATCCGTCGTGATGCTAGGCTATTCCGCAACGGAAAAGAAAATCAAGCTCCGGCATGTCATGGCCTTCCTCAAACTGACTGTCAATCCGGGTTCTCTCGGTTCAGACAACATTTATCAGATTTCCGTAAGCGGTACCAATGGCGAGCAATTGTCCGGAGACTTCAAGCCTGACTACAAGAATGCGACATTGACCCCTACGGGAAAGGCTACGACCATCATTGTCCGCGATGCTGCCGAAGGAATGCCGATGGGGACGCCGATATTTATAGCTGTCCCGGCGAGGCGCTCCGTCAAATTGGCATTTGAAGTGACTGATGTGAAAGGCGCGAAACGCTCATTCAAATATGACAAGTCATTGAACCTTACTGCAGGCTCCGTCAGCGATGTTTCGTTCAATTTCGAAAAGGAAGAAGGCAGCTCCACCCTGAATCTCACTCCTTTCACGATGCTCAATGCTTCGAAAGGTACTGTCGGTGACCATGCTTCCAAGGAATCCCGTTCTTATCTGGTGCAGATGAAATCCTCTGTGACAGAGTACAATAACGATGCGACATTGGCCAAATCGCCTACATACACCCGCATCAAGAGGCTGCCGGACGGAACTTACATGCTCATGTGGCAGCGCGGTTCGGCGTCTCGTTCCGACAACAACGGTATGGATACATTCTATGCACTCGGAAGTGACATTTTCGGATGGACATACAAGGGCTGCCTTTTCGAGCACAATGACAATGCTCCCGGATGCAAGGGCGGTACGGTCGCACGTTACTACACTTGTCCGGAACTTCTCGTTCTTAAAAACGGGAATCTCCTGGCGGTCAACTCTTTCTGGGCGCCGTCCACTTATTCCGTCCAGGCCAACAAAGGCGACCACGGGCTTGCAATCAAGCGTTCCACCGACAATGGGCGTTCGTGGTCGGAAGAAACCGTGATTTATTCGGGCCAATGCTGGGAGCCGTTCTTGATAGAAATGCCTGATGGGGAAATCCATTGCTATTTCACTGAGGCTCGTCCATGGATAAGCAGCTCAAATTCAGGTACATCCTTGGTCCTGAGCAAGGACGGAGGAAATACATGGCTGCCGACGTCTGGTGAAGAGCCTTATAGGGTGATGAGAAAGCAATGGTATCACACAGCCTCCTCTATGTATAAATTTACTGATCAGATGCCGGTTGGCGTGGATATCCGCGGCACTGGAAAATTGGCCTTCGCAATGGAAGATGTGGATAGTGAAACATCTTCATCTTCAAGCCATTCCGTAGCAGTGGTCTATTCTCCCGGCACTCCGGGCTGGACTTATCTGAAAGATGATGAAGTCGGTCCTTCTACCCGCACCGACAAACTGGGGCGTGATGCCTGCGCCCCGTATCTGGTGCAATTCCCTTCCGGCGAGACCATCCTCTCATATTCACGTGAAAACGGGACATGGCCATATTGCTACAAGATGGGTGATGCCGATGCCCGCAATTTCGGAAGTGAGAAGATTGCCATGAGCACTGCCGGCAACTGGAGCGGCACGACCGTTGACGGTACGCATTGCCTGCTGATTGCCTCCGCCTATTCGAAGGCAATCCATCTCAGCCGATATGCCCTGAATCACGATATCAATGCTGCTTTCAGGACCGTCAATGTCGATGGCGACAATTCCGAATGGGCGAATGCCGATGATGCATTGTATTACTACAAAGATGCTTCGGCTGACGCCACAATGCGGGTTTCATCTGATGAGGCCAATCTCTACATCCTTCTGGAAGTCAGCAATATAAAGATAGCTTCCTCGGATTATATGTCCGTATTCGCCGGTCCGTCATCATCTTCCGGTTCCATGGACAATGGCGCATTGCGCGTGAAGGTAGGCCCTCGCGGACTGGTCGGAACTTCCGTGAAATCTTCCTCATGGACATCCTCATCTGCCGCTGTCAAGGTGGCGTCGGACTATGAAGGCACATTTACCGACAATTCCGATGTGGACAAGGGCTGGCTAGCTGAAATTTCCATACCGCTTTCAGCATTGAAAGTGAGCGGCGGCAAGATTACAGTGAGTGCGTCCTTTGACGACAACCCTTCGCAGGGAGTATTGTGCAGCCTTTCAGGCAAATGAATTATTAATTGACAATAAATGACTTATAGATATGAAACGAGTGTATTTAGGGGTTTTGGCTGCTGCTCTTGCAGTAATGTCCTGTGACAAGAATGACCCTAATTATTCCAAATCGGGCTTCAGTTATGGTGCAGGTGATTTCCCTTATGTCTTCGCATCCGTCGCTGATACCAAGGCGGCAACCGAAGACGGCAAGGTTACCTGGAAGCCGGGTGATATGATCAATGTTTATGGCAATCCGTTGGACGAAAACTACAATGAGACAGCCGTTTACCTCATGAGAAACGATGCCGATGCCGCTGAAGGGAAGTTTACGTTCCAGAAGATGGTATGCGGAAAGAAGCTCACTGCAGTCAAATCCGCCGAGATGAACCACGGTGGCGATTTGTCTTCACAGTCATTGGAAGATGGCGTGTTCCCGGCTTGTCTTGAAGGGGCGATGTCTTCCGGGGGCAAGATTGAATTTGTGCATACGACACCTTATGCCGAAATCGTGGTGAATGCGGCCACGGCGAAGGCGAAGACGCTGTTCAAGGCTCAAATTATTGCCGAAGGCATTGGCGGTGAAGGTGTTGACACGATTTCATTGGGCTTTTCACCTAATCTGCTCCTGTCTCAGGAAAAGATGAATGCCTTTTATTTCCGGACAGTTTCCCTTGAAAATGCAGATGTGAAATGTGTGCTATACGACACCGACGGCGGTTTCATGGAAAAAGAACTGGGGCTACAGTCCTTTGAGGACGGTGTGGTGACATCATTGCCTCTGGTAAGTTATGAGCCTGTTAAGGTGGTCACCTATTATCCTGGAACTGAACTGGAACCTGTAACGGTGCAGGAGATTGTGGATGGCGTGGAAAAGGACGTGATCTGGGCTCCTGTATATTGCGGCTACAGTGCGGACCATCCTAACGGGCTGCTGTATCAGTTCGGCCGTGCGAAAGGTCAGACATATTATCCGGCTTCGAAAGGCAGCAGTATCTGTGTGGCAGGATCCATCTCCGACCCTGCTGACGACAAGTTCTATGCGAATTCCCCGGACTGGTACTCTGGAACAGCGCTTACTTCATGGCCGATGTCAGAGGATGAGGCAGGTTATGTGGAAGGCAAGATCGGCAATCCGTGTCCTTCCGGCTGGCGTGTGCCTACTGTGGCTGAGTTTGAAGGACTTATGAAGATCGGCTTTACTCAGTCCACCAAATGGAGTTTTTCCCCAGGCGGAACTGATGAACAGAAGGAGGCAGTTGCTGTAGAAACCGGCTTTACGCTCAATGGCGATTCCGGATTGTTCTTCGCGGCAGTCGGAGGAAGGACCTCGGGAGGCCAAAGCTATTACAGGGGAAGTGGTGCTGATGCTTATGCCAGGATTTGGGCCAATGACATCAAGTCAGGTACAGAGACCGGAAAAGCAACTTGTCTGTCGCTCCAGCGCTCCAAGTCGTCGAACGAAGCAGATGGTTTTACAATGAAGATATATCCACTGCAGAAAGCTGCCGGTGTGTCCGTACGTTGTGTGAAAAACAAGTAAAAGATATTGATATGAAAAAAGTTTACAATACGCCTGATATCCAGGCAGTTGATTTGCAATTCGAGAATGTGGTATGCTCTTCTCCGGTAGAGTCTTCCGATCTGGGAATTGACAATCTCAATGAAGAAGACGGGTCTGATTATATTTGGTATTAATTCGATATTGACATGAAAACATTGAAATATATTATTCCGGTTTGCTGTGTCGCTCTCGCGTCTTGCAGCGAGGCGAATCCGGACAAGGCTGAATCTGAAATACCGTCAGATGGCGGAACCGTGCTTACAGCAGTCATCGGCACCGATACCAAGACGACGCTTGGCGACAAGGTCGGGAAGGAATATCCGATTCTCTGGACTGTGGGGGACAAGATCAATGTCAATGGTGAGTCGTCTTCCGAGGCTGCTGTCAAGGAGGGTTCCAAACAGGCGTCTTTCGCGTTCGGAAAAGAAATGACCGCCCCTTATTCTGCCGTCTATCCGGCAAGTGCATATAAAGCGGAGGGTGTCATAACCATACCTTCCACGCAATCCTACGTAGCCGGATCATTCGATCCTGCAAGCTCTGTAATGTGCTCATATTCAGGAGGGGAGCCTACGCTGAAATTCCATCACCTGATGGCTTATCTGAAGCTGTCCTTCAATACGGAATCCGACAAGGACAATATCAAGTCGATTGCCGTGAAGTCGGCCGGCAATGAAGCCATGAGCGGGGATTTTAATGTCGATTTTGAAAATTCAGCATTGAGCCCGGTTGCGGAAGAGGCTTCTGCCGTGGTCATGAATTGCGGTGAAGAAGGCGTCGCTCCCGGTACTCCTGTGATCGTGGCGATTCCGGCGCAGAATTATGCTTCTGGTTTGCAGATTACCACTGTAGATGTCAATGGTGACAAGACGGTCCATAAATTGAAATCGGCTCTGAATGCCGTTGCAGGTGCTGTATATAATATGTCAATCAGTTTCGAGCTTTATCCTGGGTCTAGATTGAAGCCTATAAAGGTTGGTGATCTTCTGTGGGCACCTGTATATTGCGGATATAGTGCGGCGCATCCGAACGGGCTGCTTTATCAATATGGCCGTGCTAAAGGACAGCCGTATTTTCCTGCTTCGAAGAACGGCAATGTATGTGTGGCTGGTCCTACATCTGATCCTGCGGATGACAAGTTCTATAAGGATTCCCCGGACTGGTACTCAGGAACGGCGCTTACTTCATGGCCGATGTCGGAGGGTGAGTCAGGTTATGTTGAAGGCAAGATCGGCAATCCATGTCCTGACGGATGGCGTTTGCCTACGGTGGCTGAGTTTGAAGGGCTTATGGAAATAGGATTTACGCAATCCACCGAATGGCGTTTCCCATCAGCCGCAACAGATGAAAAGCAAGAGGCAGTGGTTGTTGAGGCAGGCTTTACACTCAATGGCGATTCAGGATTGTTCTTCGCGGCGGTCGGCGGAAGGACATCGGCAGGTGCAAGCTTTTACAGATCTAACGAGGAAGCCTATGCCAGGATTTGGGCCAATGACATCAAATCAGGAACGGTCACAGGAGAAGCATCTTGCCTACAGCTCCGGCGCGCTAAGAATTCGACTGATGTCAATGGCTTTAAGCAGGAGATATATTCACTGCCGAAAGCAGCAGGTGTATCTGTCCGTTGCGTAAAATCTGCCAATTAGAACTTGTTGAAAATGTTTCGAAAAGCAATCATGACATTGGTCGCAATCTTCGCGGCTGTGGCCAATGTCAATTCCCAAGTCGTGGTCGATCCCTCTGTCGAGCTGGGACCGGTCAAGCGGATGAATGCTGTGAACAATGGTCCCAAAATCGCCCCTGCCAGCCAGAAAAAGGGCAATTTCGAGGCCTACAAGGCGGCATCTTTTCCCTATGCCAGGATGCATGACACGCCGTTGTATGCTCCTTGGGCCAAGTGTGTTGACATCAGTTGCGTCTTTCCTGATTTCAATGCCGATGAGGCACGTGCCGAGTCGTATGATTTCACGTTGACGGACAAGCTGTTTTCCGAAATCCGTTCAACCGGCACACGCATATTCTATCGTTTGGGGCAGTCCATAGAAAATGCCTCGAAAAAGTACGATGTTTACCCGCCAAAGGATTACAAGAAGTGGGCAAGGGTATGCGAGCACATTATCCGTCATTACAATGAGGGCTGGGCAGACGGTTTCCGATATGGAATCGACTATTGGGAAATCTGGAACGAGCCGGATTTGGGCTACAAATCAGGACGTTATCTTAAAAATGATTCTCCTACATGGAATGGCTCTGACAGTGAATATTTCCGCTTCTACGAAGTGGTTTCCAAATATCTCAAGTCCCGTTTCCCTGACCTGAAAATCGGAGGACCGGCATTGTGTGAGGACAATGATTGGGCTGACCGCTTCCTCTGTTATTGCCACGAGCACAATCTGCCGCTGGATTTCTTCTCATATCATTTCTATTCCGGCAGCATAGCCTCTTTCGTGCGTAAGAATGAGCAGATGAAAGCATTGCTGGACAAGTATTCCTACACCGGCGCTGAGATGATTCTGAACGAGTGGAACTATCTCTCGAACTGGACCGATGAGTACGTGTATACCACCGAGGTGATCAAGTCGCATGTCGGCGCCGCTTTCTGTTCCGCCGTGATGCAGGTCTCCCAAGATGGCCCCGTGGACATGCTCATGTACTACGACGCCCGTCCAAATACTTCCTTCAACGGCCTGTTCGATTTCACGACCTTCTCGACATTGCCGACATACTATTCCTTCTATGCCTGGAAGAAATTGCGGGACCTTGGAACCAAGGTCTATTCCTCTACCGGCGGTCTTGAATGCGTATATGTCACGGCAGCCAAAGGCCCGGACGGCCGCATGGCGATTCTGGTCACGAACTGCGCCGAGGACAAGAACAAAATAGCTCCCTGCACCTTCGACATCGAACTGCGGAATACCCACGTGAAAGAGATAAGAAGCTTCGTCACAGACAAATACAAGCTCTACACCGAAACCCCTCTCGAAGTGACCGACGGCAAACTGACCCTCTCAATGTCCCCCAACTCCTTCGCCCTGATAGAGATTGAAGAATAGTTGTCTTATTCGTTGTGTCGTGAGTAAATCCGCCCATTTTACGCACGACATGACATTTTTTCACCACGATGTGCGCAGAAAACGTTTTAACACGCACGGGGAGTTACATTGCATGGAAATGACCATGCCAGAACGGACTCGCATCTAGAACTCCAGATCAGCTATCTTTTCATGAATCTGTTCGCCGGGCGATTCGTCAAGGCAGTCCCGGAACTCCATCGTTCCTAGTCCTGGAATATCGGTGACGGAGCATACGGTTATGCCGGACGTGCTGGTATATGACAAGACTTCATCTTTGTTGTCATTGTCCCGATACAGGACGAATCCCTTGGTGTCACCGGTGTAGCCTGCGAGCATCATGAAAAACATTGAGCCAATATCACCATACGATGCTTCATACAGGCTCTCGGAGGAATACTTGAACGGATAACTCTTGTCTGAATACCGCACCTGGCAAGTACCGTTGTTGTCAATGTTTACACGCGTATATATTGACAGGCTGTCAGCCGAATCCCCGGAATGCTGCTTCCCGAAAGGAATGGAATACCCATACCCCTTGCCGCAATCATAAATCCCTGTCAATGTGTAAATTGCAGTCCAGTCTCCGTCGCCCTTCTTCATGAATATGCTCTCACTTGCTTCCGACTTCGGAATTCCGATATGGAAATCGCCGTTCTCGCTTGTCAGGTATATGAAATTCAAATCACTACTTGCCTGCTTGTAAGAATTCCACACATCATGTTTGTCTCCCGGCCGATACTCATACCAATCCAAACCGTCCCGGACGAAATACCCGCCTTTGTAACAATAGATGTCCCGCGCGTCGCTCGGCATGTAGTCGTAGATTTCACTCGTAGTGTAAATCTCGCTCCACTCACCGCCCGGCAGGGCATAAAAAAAGTTGCATGAAGTGTTTTTCGGCACACTCACGCAGCAGCTGGAATTCTTGATATTGAAGAAGTTGCTCTCTTCGTTATACTGTTCGTATGTCGCCCAGACACCTATCTTGCTGTCAGGACGGTATTCTTCCCAATGCGAGCCGTTCCGGAGAAAATAACCTCCCTCATACGAATAAAGCCCCGTCTGTCCGACAGCCGGGGTTAACATGAAGAGCAATGTGACAATGCTCACCAGAAAGTTTCGATAACTCATAAAAACAAGTCAATGTCTACCTTTTTGCAAGTTCGGAATCCAGGAAAATCAATCC
>OQVS01000296.1_pt1 | contig 32702 bp, 40 predicted proteins | sample 1691601 | NCBI WGS metagenome assembly OQVS01 (sample SAMN03418268, study PRJEB22391) | human gut metagenome | biome: human-gut; feature: organic feature; material: feces | host: Homo sapiens | place: Tanzania | collected 2013-01 | reverse complement strand
AGTCCAAGAAAAATTTTTAGTTATTTGAGTTGTCTACTTGACAAGGGGCTGATCAAGATGAACTCTTGCGTTGCAGGCTTTTATTTTATTCAGCAAAAGGTGTCTTTATAGCGCTGCTGGCACTGCTTGATGATTTCCTTCGCTCTGTCGACATCATGAGCCTCCTCAAGCGCGGTGCTCTTGCCCTCAAGAGATTTATACACGCTGAAGAAGTGAATCATTTCGTCGCTGATGTGCTGCGGCAGTTCGCTGATGGATTTATAGGAGTTGTACATCGGGTCGCCATAGGGAATAGCGATAATTTTTTCGTCCATGTCACCGCTGTCCTCCATGATGATAACGCCAATCGGATAGCAGCGGATGAGCGTCATGGGAACTACGTTTTCGGAGCAGAGCACGAGCACGTCCAGCGGGTCGTTATCTGCTGCATAGGTGCGGGGAATAAAGCCATAGTTGGCAGGGTAGTGCGTCGCTGTATAGAGGATGCGGTCCATTTTTAAAAGGCCGGTCTCCTTGTCCAGCTCGTACTTTACCTTGCAGCCCTTGGGGATTTCAATAACAGCCATAAAGTCGTCCGGGGAAATACGTTTAGGGTCGATATCATGCCAAATGTTCATTGTCATATGCAAAACCTCCTCTGTATACTTTTATCATAGTGGTTTAGCGTGTACTTGTCAATCGAGAAAAAGTAAATTCTTATATCCTCATATAAGCACTCATGACGCACGCCCCGCGTGCTCCCTGCGCGCGCAGCTCCGCATGCTGCGTAGCGTCGAAGCCGATGCCGCCGATAGCATAGACCGGCAGCTGCACTGCTTTGCAGACCTCGTGCAGAAAGCGCAGACCGCGCGGAGCAAGACCTGCTTTGCACTGCGTAGCGTAGATATGCCCGGCGATGAGCACGCTGGCGCCGAGGCCTTGCGCCTCCAGCGCTTCGTCTACGCTATGGACGGAGGTGGAGAGCCAAGGAAAATGCGCACGCTCGCACGCCGGTATTTGACGCAGCAGTGCAAGCGGCAGGTGCAGCCTGCTTATACCAAGCTCGCGTGCCAGCTGCCAGTCGCTGTGCAGGATGAGCGGAAGCCCTGCAGCAGTGCATAGGTGCTTGGTGTTTTTAGCAAGAGAGCGATAGGCTGCGCAGTCTATATCCTTGGCGCGCAAAATGACTGCCTGCGGACGCTGCTGCGTCAGCTTGGTTAGTCGCTCGATTTGCTCTGGCAGCGGTCGAGGGCAGCTGGCGCTGTCCGTGACGGCGATAAGCGGCAGCTCAGACATAAACGTACTCCGACATCACAGGCTGCAGACCAATTTTCAGCAGAGCGTCATAGATTTCGGCCAGACTTCTGCTGTCGTCAATCTCGAACTGCTCGTCGCCCAGCTCCTGCTTTTTGCTATGCGCACCGATGCCGGTGTTGACGCCGGCAGAGATTTTGTTTGCGGCAATCAGCATCAGGTTATCGCGTACACGCGCACATTCGCGGCTGGAAACGGTAATCGAGGCGAAGGGCATGAACAGTCGGTAGGCGCAGACAACCTGCAGCAGCTGACGTTCGTGTACGTCCAACGGCTTGATTTTGTCATTGTTGATGATGGGACGCAGGCGAGGGCAGGAGAAGGCGATTTCTGCGTGTGGATATTTTTTTTGCAGCAGATAGGCATGCAGGCCGGTGGCGAGGGCGTCGCGACGGAAGTCGTCGAGGCCGAGCAGGGCGGCGAAGCCGACGCCGCGCATGCCGCCTTTCAGCGCACGCTCCTGCGCATAAAAGCGGTAGGGGAAGACGCGCTTGTGGCCGGCGAGGTGCAGCTGGGCATATTTGTCCTTATTATATGTCTCCTGAAAAACAGTCACATAATCTACGCCACAGGCATGCAGATAGGCGTATTCATCACTGTTGAGCGGATAAATCTCTACGCCGACAACCTTGAAGTATTGGCGTGCCTGCTTGCAGGCCTCGCCGATGTAATGCACGTCGCTCTTTTTGCGGCTTTCGCCTGTGAGAATCAAGATTTCCTGCTGACCGGTGGCAGCAATGGCCTGCATTTCGGCAGCAATCTGCTCGCTGCTCAGGCAGGCGCGGTGAATTTTGTTATGGCTGTTGAAGCCGCAGTAGATGCAATAGTTTTCGCAGTAGTTGGCGATGTAGAGCGGCGTAAAGAAGGTGACGTTGTTGCCAAAATAACGCTGGCGTTCTGCCTGCGCTGCGCGTGCCATAGCCTCTAAAAGCGGCAGAGCGGCAGGAGAAAGCAGGGCGGCAAAATCCTCCGGCGTGCGGTCGCTGTGCGCGAGCGCTGCACGCACATCTGCTTCCGTATATTTGCTGTAATCATAGGCAGCGCGGGCGGCCTGCACCTTGTCGAAAATGTCGGAGTCGATGACCTCCATGCTCTCCTGATACTGCATCGGGTCGGTCAGCTGCTGCTCGCTGAAGGCAGCGGCCTGCTCGTCATAAATACTGTTATTGAAAAATTTATCTTCGTTGTTCATCTTGTCACCTCAATCATGCAGAAAGCCTGTTAAGGGAGAGCTGGCGCTGGCGGTATCGCGCACGCTGCCGCAGCCTGCAAGATAAGCACTGCGGCCTGCGTTGATGGCGTCACGGAAGGCGCTGGCCATTAAGGGCAGGTTGCCTGCGCTGGCGATAGCAGTGTTGGCCATGATAGCCGCTGCGCCCATTTCCATAGCCTCGCAGGCCTGCGACGGCTTGCCAATGCCTGCGTCGACAATGACGGGCAGGTCGATTTCGTTAATCAGTATCTGGATAAATTCCTTCGTACACAAGCCCTTGTTGCTGCCGATAGGCGCACCGAGCGGCATGATGCAGGCAGCGCCTGCGCTGACTAAATCGCGGGCGCTTTGCAGGTCAGGGTACATGTAGGGCATAACGATGAAGCCCTCCTTGGCAAGAATTTCCGTCGCCTTGATGGTTTCGTGATTGTCAGGCAGCAGGTACCTGCTGTCCTTGATAACCTCGATTTTGACAAAATCAGTATGGCAAAGCTCGCGTGCGAGTCGGGCAATGCGTACTGCCTCATCAGCAGTGCGCGCACCGCTGGTGTTGGGCAGCAGGGTGACGTTTTCCGGTACGTAATCAAGAATATTGGCGAGAGCGCCGCTGTTGGCGCGGCGCAGAGCGAGCGTGAGGATTTCTGCGCCTGCCTGCTCTACAGCGGCCTTGATTAAATCAAGGGAATATTTGCCGCTGCCTAAAATAAAACGGGAATGAAATTCATGTCCGCCTAAAGTCCATGTGTCGTTAGTCATTTTACTTCTCCTCCAAACCTAAAATAATGCGTGTGACGAGCAGCGCCTGCTGATTGGCGCACAGAGCAACGCGGGCTCCGCAGAGCGGCAGGTCATGAAAATCGCTGCTGCCGTCGCCGCAAAGATAAAAGCTGTTATTGATTTTTTTACTGATGATTTCTTTTGCCTTGCCAAAGCCGGCGATACCGCTGGCGGCGACAAACTTTTTATCGCTCCATGTGCTCAGGACAGTGCTCACGAGCATAGCCTTGCCAGAGGCATCGTCGAGCGCTTCGCAGATAATATCACAGCTGCCTAGGAGCGTGGGAATATTTTCTGCTGTAACCTTTACCACCTGCGCGTGCAGGTCAGCGTAGGGATTAATCTGGCGCAGGTGCTTGACTAGCGCGTCGGCCTTGTACTGGCCGATATCGTCAAGAAAATAATATTGGCGGTTAAGATTAGACAGCTCCACCCTGTCGAAATCGTAAAGATAAAGCTGGCTGATACCAAGGCGCGTCAGCGCGACGGCAATATTGCTGCCAAGGCCGCCAAGGCCGACGACGGCGACGCGTGCGTTACGCAGTACGTCTTGCTGCGCCTGCGTGAGGCCTTTTTGCAGTGCAGAGCTGATTTCTGCCTGCGTGGGCGTAACGTTTTGCTGCTCAGTCATTCAGCCACCTCCTACGAAGCTGACGATTTCTAATTTATCAGCGTCGGTAATCGTGGTGGTGCCAAAGTCTGCCTGCTTGATGATTGTGCCGTTGCGTTCGACAGCGACGAGCGCGACGCGATAGCCGAGCTGCGTGAGCAGTTCGCTGAGCGTAGTGGGGGCGGCTAAGGTTTTTTCTTCTCCGTTGATAAGCATGTAATTCTCCTTTCGAGTAATAAAAAAGCTCATGAAGAAGCTACACCCGTGGTGGTGTACCCCTTCATGAGCTAAATTTTTAGACTCACTCTAAGTTTTCTTATGGAGTTGTTAGCATAAGTATAAGGGTTTGGGGAAGAAGTGTCAAGTGGCTGGCTTCTTCTTCCTCAGCTCAGGCTGCTATCAGAATGCCGGAGTGATAGAGCCTTTAAAATGATCCTCGATGAATTTTTTGTTTTCAGCAGAGGTATAGATTTTTTTCAGCTGCTCGATGCGCGGATCTTTGGCATTAGCCTTGGTGGTTACGAAGATGTTAACAAACGGGTTGTCAGCACGTTCAACCAGCAGAGAATCCTTGGAGGGATTCAGCTTAGCAACGAGGGCATAGTTGGCGTTGATAACGGCAACATCAAGATCGCCCATTGCTTTAGGAATAGAAGCAGCGTCAAGCTCTTGAATCTTGTAGTTTTTCGGGTTAGCAGTGATGCTTGCTACGGAAGTGCTTACATCATTTTTGTCTTTGACTTCGATAAAGCCCTTGTCTGCCAGCACGAGCAGAGCACGTGCGCCGTTGGATGGATCGTTAGGAATACCGATAGTTGCACCGGCCGGGATATCCTCAACCTTTTTATATTTGGTGGAGTAGATAGCCATCGGGAAGTTTACTGTTTTGAAGGCTTCAACAAGCTCGAACTTCGGCTCTTTTTTCAGCGTAGCAGCGAGATAGGGAGCGTGCTGCATAGAGTTGGCAAACAGCTCGCCCTGTGCTAGAGAAACGTTCGGTGTTACATAGTCGGAGAACTCGACAACTTCAACCTTCAAGCCTTCCTTTTCAGCCAGCTTTTTGACGTTGTCCATGATTTCAGCGTGCGGACCGGCGGTTACGCCGATTTTTACGGGGGCGTTCGGATCAGCCTTTTTGTCGGCTGCCTTGTCGCCGCCGCAGCCTGCGGCGATGATGGTCAGTGCGCAGAGCGCAACAGTGAGTAAAAGTTTTGTAATCTTTTTCATAAGTTATTCCTCCCTAAATAGTGGTGGTCTGCTGTTTTCCAGCAGCGGCTTTTTTTATTTATTACGTCGATGATATTTCATCGTTGTAAACCCTCATTTGGCCTGCTGATTACAGTTTATTTTTATTAAGCTTTTTGGATGCGTAATCACCAAGCGATTGCATAGCCTGTACCATGACAATCAGAACGACAACCGTGGCAATCATAACGTCCATCTGGAAGCGTTGATAGCCATAGCGGATAGCAAGGTCGCCTAAGCCGCCGCCGCCTAAGGTGCCGGCCATTGCGGAGTAGCCGATTAAGCTGATGATGGCAAGCGTTACGCCGAGAACGATGGAGTGCATTGCTTCGGGAAGCAGCACCTTGCGGATAATCTGCATCGGGCTGGCACCCATAGCCTGCGCTGCTTCAATGATGCCGGGGTTGATTTCCAGCAGAGAAGATTCAATGATACGCGCAATGAACGGTGCTGCAGAAATGGTCAGCGGCACGATGGCTGCGGTGGTACCGATGGAAGAGCCGACAATCATACGCGTCAGCGGAATAATTGCCACCATTAAAATGATGAACGGAGTAGAACGGGTGGCGTTGACGATGGCGCCGAGGACAGCGTTGAGCGGCTGGTTCGGCAGAATGTGGTCCTTACGGGTTACCGTGAGAATAACGCCGAGAGGAATGCCAATCAATGTTGAAAGCAGTGTGGATGCGAAAACCATGTAGCAGGTTTCCCAAAAGGATTTTATTAAAAGATTAATCATATCAGGACTCATAGCCGATTACCTCCGTTTTCAGATGTTGTTTATGCAGATATTCCAAAGCATTCTTGATGCCGTCCTTGGTGCCGGAGACTTCAATCAGCAGGGTACCAAAGAGCAGATCCTTGAGCTGGTCAGTGTTGCCGGAGATAATGCTTACGTCTACGTCGAAATGCTTAACCATGCCGGAGATAATAGGCTCGCTGGCGCTGTCACCGATGAAGGAGATGCGCACCAGCAGCTTGCTGCCGTCGGTATAGGTGTCGCTAAGCTGCATTTTCTTGACGATGTCAGGCAGCTCGGCGTTGATAACGCTCTTCGTGAATTCCTTCGTGGTCGGATGCTGCGGATTGGTGAAGACATCAACCATCGGTCCTTCTTCAATGATATTGCCGCTTTCGATAACGGCAACGCGGTCGCAGATGGTTTTGACAACCTCCATCTGGTGCGTGATGAGCACGATGGTGAGGTTCATTTTTGTATTGATATCCTTCAGCAGCTCCAGAATAGATTTGGTGGTCTGCGGGTCGAGAGCAGATGTTGCTTCGTCGCAGAGCAGCACCTTCGGATTGCTTGCCAGAGCGCGGGCAATGCCGACACGCTGCTTCTGGCCGCCGGACAGCTGGCTCGGATAATAGTTGGCGCGGGTTTCCAGCTGTACCAGCTCTAGGAGCGGACGCACGCGCTTATCAATTTCGCTTTTGCTCAGGCCTTGGATTTCCAGCGGGAAGGCAATGTTGTCATAAACAGTGCGGCTGGCCAGCAGGTTGAAGTGCTGGAAAATCATGCCGATGCTTTGGCGTGCCTTGCGCAGCTGCTTTTCGCTCATCGCGGTCAGCTCCTGACCGTCTACGAAAACCTGACCTGCGGTCGGTTTTTCCAGCATATTGATGCAGCGCACCAGCGTGGATTTGCCGGCGCCGGACAGGCCGATGATACCAAAAATCTCACCGGCTTTGATGCTCAGGCTGGTTTTGTGCAGAGCGTGGATATCGCCGGCTTTACTGTAGTAGGTTTTTTCTACGTTTACTAAGTCTATCATTGTTATAGTCCTTTCTTTTCTCTGCCTTCTCGGTTGAAAGCATTTTGTGATATTAATTTCAGGAAAAAGAAAATCCTTCACCGACACGGTGAAGGATACGTTGCGTTAGTATATCTTCATCTGCCGGAATGCTCCGTTGGATTTGGCACCGTTCACATCTGTGTGGTTGCCGTAGCGTCATCGGGCCAGTCCCTCAGCTACTCTTGATGAAATCTCTGTGAAGTTTAGTGAAATAATCATACATCTATTTCTTACGCTTGTCAACAAATTTCTTGCAAAAGCAGAGATTTTTTTGCAGACCTGTAAAGGCTGCTAGAAAAAAGTTTACTGTTTAGAATTATACCAAACTGCTAGGTAATTGTAAAGAAAAAATTGTAAAAAACGTTTTTCACAGGGAAAAAGAATTTTTTTGTAAATTTTACTTGACTTTCGCACAATAAAGTATTAAAGTATTTTCATAAGTTAGCGTACTAAAGTATCGAGGAGGAAACACGATGGCTGCTAATATTCATGACGAACTTACTGACCAATTATTTAAGGTGATTCTGCAACTTAAGGACAAGGAGCAGTGCTATAAATTTTTTGAGGATATCTGCACGATTAGCGAGCTGAAGGCTATGGCGCAGCGCTTAGAGGTAGCACGGCTGCTAGACGAGGGCTGCATCTATGAGAACATAGTAGAAAAAACAGGTGCCAGTACGGCGACAATCTCGCGCGTTAAGCGCTGCCTGGTTTACGGTGCCGATGGTTATAAATCGGTGATGCCGCTATTAAAGGATAAAAAAACAGAGGACTAGTCTTCTGCTTGTAATAATATGAAAGTTAGAGGGGAAAGAAATGACAAATAAGGTGTATCAGGTTCCTTATGGAACGAAGGATATTCTGCCGGGACAGATGAAAACACGCCGCTCCGTCGAAGACGCAATTATCCGCGTGTTTGATAAGTGGGGCTACGATGAGGTAAAGACGCCGGATTTTGAATATGTAGATACCTTTGGTGCAAGTGGTGCAAAAGGAGATTTTCGCTTTTTCGACCGCAGCAATAATCTTCTGGTGCTGCGCAATGATATGACAGCGCCAATTGCGCGCCTGACGGCAACACGCTTGCAGGGCGGCGAAAAAATTAAACGCCTCTGCTATCTGGCGAATCTTTATCGCTATGAGGAGATTCAGGCCGGTCGTCAATGTGAATTTGAACAGGCCGGTGTGGAGATGCTGGGCGCCAGTGGTGCAGCTGCTGATGCCGAGGTCATCGTGCTGGCAGCAGCTGCTATGAAGGCCGCAGGCGTGGAGCGCTTTGCTATCAGCCTCGGTCACGTTGATTTTATCAACGGTCTGGCCGAGGAGGCCGGCTTCGATGCAGCGCAGCTGCGTGAGCTAAAGGCCTGCCTGCGCCGTCACGATGCAGTTGCGATGCAGGAGCTGGCAGACAGCATGGAAAATATCCGTCCGGAAATCAAGCAGCTTTTCGCTGATTTTCTTTTCCTGCAGGGCGGACCGGAGCTTTTAGAGCGCATCGGTCAGGTCGTGACGCAGGAAAAATGTCTGAGCGCGCTCGATAATCTGCGCAGGATTTACGCTTTAGTAGAAGCCTACGGCGCTGCGGAATATTTGAGCTTTGACCTTGGCCTGTATCGTTCGCTTGATTATTACACAGGGATGCTGTTTGAAATCTATCTGCCGGAGCTTGGTTATCCTGTAGCCGGTGGCGGCCGTTATGACAAGATGATGCAGAGCTTCGGCATGGATTGTCCGGCAACAGGCTTTGCGCTGGGCGTGGACAGAATTTTGCTGGCGCTGGAGCGTACCGGTGCGGTGAATAATGAACGCGGCTGGGATGCGTTCGTCGGCTGGAGCGAGGGCAAGCTGCCGGAGGCTATTGCCAAGGCTACGGCGCTGCGCAGCGAAGGGCGCAGCGTGAAGCTGGCGACGGAGGCGATGGAGCTGGCGGATGCAGCGAAGGCGATGAAGGATTATTGCTGCAGCTCACTGGTGTATGTAGAATAAGCTTAACGATAAGGCATCATATACTTCAGAGTGGGATAAGATTAACGAATAAGGCATCATATACTTCAGAAATGCTCCTAGACGTACCTCTAGTACGCCTTCGTCGCATTTCTTCGTCTCTGATACCTTCTCGTTAATCTTTGGTTAAGCAAAAAATTGAGGGGTTTTATAAATGAACGAATACATAACCATAGCCTTGCCGAAGGGCAAGCTGTTTGATAAATCTGTTCGCTTGCTGGAAAAGGTGGGCTACAGTGCTGAAAATGTTACTGAGGATTCGCGCAAGCTGGTTATCAGCAACGAGGAAACCAAGGTGCGCTTCATCATTGCCAAAACTGTTGATGTGCCGACCTATGTGGAATACGGCGCAGCTGACATCGGTATTATCGGCAAGGATGTGCTCTTGGAGCAGGATAAGGATGTTGTGGAGCTGCTCGACCTTGGCTTTGGCAAATGCCGCCTGATGATGGCCGTGCCGGAGGTCAAGCGCCGCGAAAAGCTGACGGATTATGCACATCTGCGCGTAGCGACGAAATATCCGAACTGCGCTAAGGCATATTTTAATAAGCTGGGGATTCAGACAGAAATCGTTAAGCTTAACGGCTCTATCGAGCTGGGGCCTATCGTGGGCTTGAGCGAGATGATTGTAGATATAGTAGAAACAGGGAGAACCCTGAAAGAAAATAAGCTGGCTGAGGTTGATTCAATTTTTACAGCCACAGCCAGACTGATTGCGAACCGCGCCAGCTTTAAGCTGAAATTTGCACGCTTGCATAAGCTGGTTGAGGATTTACGTATTGTTTTAAATGAGGAGGAAAAATAAAATGCAGGTTACAGACGCAAGAAGGATGAACGCAGCCGAGATTGCTGCTTTAATGAAAAAGAAGGCTTTTGATGAGGTGGAATTATCTCCGCGTATTCAGGCTGGTACGGATGCTATGTTCGGCAGACACATGACGGCAGCACAGGTTGTTGACCAGATTGTCGCTGATGTGCGCAAGAATGGTGACGAAAGCCTTTTTTATTACACGAAGCTGATTGACCGCGTGGAGCTGACGCCGGAAAATATCCGCGTAACAGAGGAAGAGTTTGCAGAGGCCGAGGCTATCGTAAAGCCGGAGGTTAAGGCTGCGCTGGAGCGTGCTATTGCCAATGTCATGAGGTTCCATGAGGAGCAGATGCCTAAAACCTGGCTGACGAACCGTCCCTATGGCTCACTCTTAGGCCAGAAGGTTACACCTGTTGATTCCGTCGGTATTTATGTTCCCGGCGGCACGGCTGCTTATCCCTCGTCTGTAATGATGAATGCCTGCCCGGCGAAGGTAGCCGGCGTGCCGCGCATTGTGATGGCTGTACCGCCAGGAAAGGACGGCAAGGTTAATCCGAACGTGCTCGTAACCGCTAAGCTTATCGGCGTTACCGAAATTTATAAGATGGGCGGTGCGCAGGCGATTGCTGCGCTGGCCTTTGGCACGGCGACCGTACCGAAGGTTGAAAAAATCACCGGCCCTGGCAACATCTTCGTAACCTTAGCGAAGAAGGCTGTTATCGGCCATGTAGATATTGATATGCTGGCAGGACCGAGCGAAATCCTTATTGTTGCTGACGATAGCGCCAATCCGACCTATCTGGCGGCTGACCTGCTGAGCCAGGCAGAGCATGACCCGCTGGCCTGCGCTATTTTGATTACGGACAGCGAGCGTGTGGCAAAGGCTGTGGGCGAGGAAATCGATGTGCAACTGGCACAGCTGCCGCGTAAGGAAATCGCCGGAACCTCTCTGCAGCAGGCTGGCAAAATTATTCTGGCGCAGGATATGGCTACGGTAATCGAAATGGCTAACCTGTCTGCTCCGGAGCATCTGGAAATTATGACGAAGGCTCCGTTTGAGATTATGCCGTATATCCGTAATGCCGGTGCGATGTTCCTCGGTGCATATTCACCGGAACCGCTGGGAGATTATTATGCAGGACCGAACCACGTTCTGCCGACCGGCGGCACGGCGAAGTTCTATTCTGTGCTGAATGTAGAAACCTTTATGAAGAAAACCAGCATTATTGCCTACACTGCTCCGGCACTGCTGGCAGCTGCTGATGATATCATTACGCTGGCGGAGGCAGAGGGCCTGCAGGCTCATGCCAACGCTATTCGTAAACGTGTTGCGGAGGAAAAGAAATAATGACCGATTTTGCTGTACGCCAAAGTATTGAGGCGATGGAGGAATATGCAGTGGAGAGCGTGGCCGCTGACGTGATTGTGAACGCCAACGAAAGCAATTATCCGCTGCCGGAGGAGATTACGGCGAAGGTTGTGGCGCGCACTGCACGCTTCCCCTTCAACCGCTATCCGCCGATGAAGGCCGAGAACCTGTGCGAGGTTATCGCCAAGGAGCTCGATGTTGATATAGACTGCGTGAAGGTGGGCAACGGCTCGAGTGAGCTGCTGGAGAAGGCCTGCTATGTGTTCGGCGGTCCGGGCAAAAAAATCGCTGTGCCCTGGCCCTCGTTTTCCATGTATGGCGAGTACGCTGCTCTTTCCGACAGTGAGGAGATACGCTATCCGCTGACAGAGGAGGGCTACGTTGATGCAGATGCTGTTATCAGCTTTTGCAAGGAGCAGCAGCCGTCGCTGCTGATTATCTGCAATCCAAATAATCCGACAGGCAATTATAACAGCCTTAAGGATATGGAAAAAATTTTGGCGAACGTCAGCTGTCCGGTAATTATGGACGAGGCTTATATGGAGTTTGCCGATGGCAAGGAGCTGGCACCGAATGATATGCGTCCGCTGAATAAGCTGTGGCTTGTAGCTGGCTCAACGCTGAGCCTTTTGGGCCGTTATAGCAACCTGCTGGTGTTCCGCACCTTCTCGAAGGCTTATGGACTTGCAGGCTTGCGCTGCGGTTATGCAGTGGGCGCTATCGGCCTCACGCGTCAGCTTGGCAAGGCACTGCTGCCCTACCATGTTAATGCTTATACGCTGATGGTGGCGAAAACTGTTTATGAAAATAAAAATTTATATAAGGAACGCATCCGTGAAATCCGCGCTGAGCGCGATAAGCTGGTCGCAGCGTTTAAGGCCTTAGGCTTCCGCGTGTGGCCGACGGCGACAAACTTTCTCACCTTCCGCGCTGAGGGCGAGCTGATGCAGAAGCTCGCACAGGCCTATAATGCTAAGTATAAGGACAGTCTTGCGGAGCAGGCCGCCAGCGGCAAGCTGATTTTTAAATATTACATGGAAAACAGCATTCTGGTACGTGATTTTACGACGCACCCTGTACTCACCGGCTGCCTGCGTATCACCGTCGGCCTGCCGGAGGAAAACGAGCAGCTTATCAGCAGGCTGCAGGCGTTATGTGCGGAGGTTAAGGCATGAGAAGCGCAGCAGTAGAGCGCAAAACGCTGGAAACAGGCGTGAGCGTGGAATGGAATCTTGATGGCAGCGGTAGCTGCGAAATCAATACAGGCATCGGCTTTTTAGACCATATGCTGACGCTCTTGGCGAAGCACAGCTTCAGCGACCTCACTGTGCAGGCGAAGGGCGACCTTGATGTAGACAGCCATCACACTGTTGAGGATTGCGGCATCGTGCTGGGACAGGCGCTCAAGGAGGCCATTGGCGATAAGGCAGGCATTCACCGCTACGGCAACTGCTTTTTGCCGATGGACGAGGCGCTGGTGCAGGTGTGCCTGGATTTCAGCGGTCGTGCCTATCTCGTTTTTGACGCTGACATTCCGAAGGTGCAGCTGGGCATTTATGATGCCGAGATGACAGAGGAATTTTTCCGCGCTGTGGCTATGCAGGCAGGACTGACGCTGCATATCCGCGTGCTTTCGGGCAAGAACACGCATCACATTATCGAGGCGATGTTCAAGGGCTTTGCGAGAGCGCTGGCAGAGGCGTGGAGTATTGATAGCAGAGTGCATGGGGTTATGAGCAGTAAGGGTACGCTTTAAGATACTTTCTATCGTGTCTTATGTTAGCATGAGGATAAATGTATGAGCAAAAAAATAACAATTATAGACTACGGCATGGGCAATCTGTACAGCGTGCAGAATGCGCTGAAGGCGATAGGTGCGGAGCCTGTTGTGACGAGCGATGCAGCGGTGATTGCGCAGGCTGAAAAAATTTTGCTGCCGGGCGTGGGTGCCTTTGGTGACTGCATGGCGAATCTTGAACGCTCAGGTTTGATTCCGGTGATTATGGACAGCCTGAATAGTGGCAAGCCGTTCCTCGGTATCTGCCTGGGTATGCAGCTTTTGTTTGAGGGCAGCGACGAGGCACCGGGCGTGAAGGGCCTGGGCTTCTTCAAAGGACAGGTTAAGCTGCTGCGTACAGAGCTGAAGATTCCGCATATGGGCTGGAACAAGCTGGAGTTGCGCAGTCCGTCGCCGCTTTTAGAGGGCGCAGAGGGCGAATATGTTTACTTCGTCCACAGCTTTCATGCGGAGCCGGAGGATAGCAGCATTATTACCTCGGTTTGTGATTACGGCATGGAGGTTACTGCGTCCGTCGGACGCGGCAATGTGCAGGCCTTTCAGTTCCATCCGGAGAAGTCGAGCAGCGTCGGCATGAGGCTGCTGAAAAATTTTGTAGAGTTATGAGGGGAAATTTATGATTATATATCCTGCAATAGATATCCGTGGCGGTCGCTGCGTGCGTCTGACAGAGGGGCGCTTCGATGCCGAAACAGTTTTCGCTGACGACCCGGCGGAGATGGCTGCCAAATGGGCGGCCTGCGGTGCCGAATGGCTGCACCTTGTTGACCTTGACGGCGCGCTGGCTGGTGAAGGCAAGAATCTGCCGGTTATTGAACGCATTTTACAGACTGTAAAAATTCCCGTGGAGCTTGGCGGCGGCATCCGCAATATGCAGGCCGTAGAGAAGCTGCTGGAGCTGGGCGTGGAGCGTTTGATTCTGGGCAGTGCGGCAGTTAAGAAGCCTGAGCTGGTCAAGGAGGCCTGCGCCAAGTACCCGGGGCATATCGCAGTGGGCATTGATGCAAAAAACGGCGATGTTGCTATCGAGGGCTGGGGCGAGGGCAGCGGCGTTGCCGCGACCGAGCTGGCGAAGCGCATGGCGGACTATGGCGTGGCGACGATTATTTTTACAGACATCAGCCGTGACGGTATGCTCAGCGGCGTCAATGCCGAAGCGACAGCAGCGCTGGCAAGGGCGTGCGGCGTACCGATTATCGCCAGCGGCGGCGTGGCCTCGCTCGATGACATCCGCAATGTGAAAAGCTTCGAGAAGGACGGCGTGGCAGGCTGCATTATCGGCAAGGCAATTTATACTGGTGCCGTTAATCTGCCTGAGGCCTTAAAAATTGCTGCGGCAAAGGAGGAATAGGATGCTTACGAAGAGAATTATTCCTTGTCTGGATGTTAAAGAAGGACGTGTCGTTAAGGGCACGAATTTTGTCGGCCTGCGTGATGCCGGTGACCCGGTGGAGCGCGCTGCGGCTTATGATGCTGAGGGTGCGGACGAGCTGGTTTTTCTTGATATCACGGCGACCTTCGAGGAGCGCAAGGCGATGCTCGATGTTATCAGCAAGACGGCGGCGAAGGTTTTTATGCCGCTGACCGTCGGCGGCGGCATCAGCAGTGTGGAGGATATTAAAAACGCTCTGCGTGCCGGTGCTGACAAAACCTCGCTGAACTCGGCGGCGGTAAAAAATCCGCAGCTTATCGCTGATGGTGCCAGACTTTTTGGCAACCAGTGCATAGTTCTCGCTATCGACGCGCGCAAATGCGGCGAAAATAAGTGGGAGGTTTATGTGCAGGGCGGACGTAAGCCGACGGGACTCGACGCTGTGGAATGGGCAAAGCAGGGCGTGGCGCTGGGTGCTGGCGAGATTTTGCTCACGAGCATGGATGCTGACGGCACGAAAAACGGCTATGACATTGCGCTGACGAAGGCCGTGAGCAGTGCAGTAAATGTGCCTGTTATCGCCAGCGGCGGTGCAGGCAAGCTGGAGGATTTCTATGACGTGTTGACAGAAGGCGGCGCTGACGCTGTGCTGGCGGCCTCTGTTTTTCACTATAAAACCTTCACAATCAAGCAGGTGAAGGAATATCTGCGTTCTCGTGGTATAGAGGTGAGGTTATAATGCAGATAGATATTTCTAAAATTAAATTTGACAGCAGAGGACTGGTGCCTGCTGTTGTCGTCGATGTGCGCACGAATGATGTTGTTATGCTGGCGTACATGAATGAGGAGTCTTTACTCAAAACTTTGGAAACAGGCTATACCTGGTTCTGGAGCCGCAGCCGTCAGGAGCTGTGGAACAAGGGTGCGACGAGCGGCAATCTGCAAAAGGTTGTGGAGCTGTTCTACGACTGCGACGGAGATGCTCTGCTCGTGAAGGTGGAGCAGCAGGGCGTGGCCTGCCATACAGGCGAATACTCCTGCTTCCATAATCCGCTGTGGCACGCGGCAAATCTGCCTGTGCCGGAGGTTGAAGGACTGCCGGGAATCATCAGCGAGCTGTATCGTCTGATTTTGTACAAGCGTCAGGCGGAGGACACGGAGCTGAAGTTTTTGCTGAGCGGCGACCAGGATAAGCTGCTGAAGAAGCTGGGCGGCGAGATTACGGATACCATCATTGCGTCGAAGAACGGCGAGAAGGAGAAGGTGCTGCATGAAATGGCAGACCTGTGGTATCATTGTCTGGTGCTGCTTGCTTATCACAACATCACGCCGGAGGAGCTTCTGCGTGAGCTTGGCGGCAAGAGAGCGTAAACTATATTATAAAGCATCTGTTATGCTTGGAGCGTAGCAGATGCTTTTTAGTTACCTTTGTAACAAAATTGCCTGCGCTTTTCTTTTTACATACTTTTTCTTGCAGAAGACATTACAAAAATCCTTTAATATAGTATAATGATAACATATTATTTTCTTACACTATTGTGGAGAGAGGTGTAATTATTCATGGATGAGAAAAATAACAAGCCTGTGCCGCAGCTTATCGAGGTGGAGCCGATGCAGGACGGCTACCGCTGGGTTGCAATTACGGCTATGCTTTTGGCTATTGGCATTATCCTGCATACTGTAAGCCCGAACGTTGGCGGCGTTACGCCGAACTGGACGATTGCCATGTATTCTATTGTCATTAACCTGACGCGTCCGAAGCTGTCGCAGGCTATCGGCATTGGCTTTATCGCCGGTCTGACGCTGGTGCCTTCCTCGAAGTCGGCCTTTCCGCTGGGCAATATCGCGAGCGAGCTGGCAGGCGCGACGCTCTGCTGCCTGCTGGTAGAGGCGATGTTCAAGGCCGGTATCGGCGAATGGAAGCTGCGTCCGTTTATCACCGGCTTTATGGCGACGACGGCGAGCGGCGGTATTTTTACCTTTATTTTGAAATTAATTCTTGGTCTGCCGCTGCACGTATGGATTTATGCTATGCTGCCGGTAGTAGCGATTATCGCAGTGCTTAACGGTTTGATTACCTTCTTCCTGTACGCTCCCGTGCGGAAGCTGTTCTATGTTCAGGAGGATGAGAAATAATGGAAAACGTTGTTAATGTAGAAAATTTTTATTTTGCTTATAAAAAGTCTGACCTGGTGCTGCGCGACATCAGCTTTGCTGTAAAAAAAGGCAGCTTCACCGTGCTGACCGGTCCGAGCGGCGCAGGCAAGACGACGCTGTGCAAGGCGTTGACGGGTATCATTCCCTTCTATATGGGCGGCCGCTACAGCGGTGATGTGCAGATTCACGGCGAAAGCACTCAGGGTAAGCGTGTCAGCGACCTGGCGATGCGCGTAGGCTTCATTATGGAGGATTATGAAAGCCAGCTCGTTTCGTTGACGGCGGGCGAAGAGATTGCCTTCAGCCTGCTCAACCATGGCTTTGCTCCGGAGGAGGTTGCTGAGCGCACACGCAAGGCGCTGGAGGATGTTGGTCTGCCGGGACGCGAAAGCTATCAGCTCGACGAGCTCAGCGGCGGTCAGCGTCAGCGTCTGCTTCTGGCAGCAACGCTCGCTGTACATCCTGACATTATCGTGCTGGACGAGCCTGTTTCGGCGATGGATCCCGACGGTGCGCAATCCTTGTATAAGCTGGTCAACGATATTCATCAGCGCTACGGCACGACGATTATCGCTGTCGAGCACCGCGTTGATTATCTGCTGCCCTATGTGACGGATATGCTGGTGCTCAAGCAGGGCGAGCTGGTGGCGGCTGACCGTTTTGAGGCTGCTGCACCGAAGATGTATGAGGATCCTGAGCTGCGTCCGCTGCTGCCTGCGCTGTGGCAGGTGAAGCTGGGGCTCGAGGAAAAGCTGGGGCTGGACCTTGGCGACTGGCGCAGTGAAGAGGACGCGCTGCTTGATTTCCAGACCTATGGTATTGTAGCTGAAGGGAGAGCTGACTAATGCTGGAAGCGAAGAATGTCAATTTTGCTTATACTCGTGGTCAGTCTGTAATTAAGGATATAGACTGCAAAATTAATGACGGCGAGTTCGTGGCGCTGCTTGGCCATAACGGCAGCGGCAAGACGACGCTGAGCCGTTTGTTTATGGCGCTCTGCCATCCGCGCAGCGGCGAGATTCTTGTCGACGGCGAGGATATTGTTAATTATGAGCCTGCTGATCTGGCTGATAAAATCGGTTATGTATTCCAGAACCCTGACTTGCAGATTCTCGAGGATACGGTTTTCGACGAGGTTGCTTACGGCCCGCGAGCCAAGAAGCTGACCGAGGAAACTATTAAGCGTCAGGTGAACGAAGCTCTGGAGGCTATGGGACTGACGGAGCTGCAAAAAGAATATCCGCGCCTTTTGTCCTTCGGACAAAAGCGCCGCCTTGGTGTTGCTGCGGCGCTGGCGCTCAATCCGCGCACGCTGATTCTGGATGAGATTACCAACGGTCAGGACGCGCTGGAGAAGGAAGGCATGATGAGCTATCTGCAGGCCATCAACGAGGACCGCGGCATTACGATCATGCTGATTTCTCATGATATGGATATTGTGCGCCGCTATGCTAAGCGTGCCATTGTGCTGCATTATGGCAAGAAGGTTTTCGACGGCACGCCGCGTGAGCTGTTCGACGGCAGCCAGCCGGTTAAGCGCTGGGGCCTGCGTCGTCCGACTGTAGCTTCTCTTGCTTCGATGGTCGGCATTGATGCAGCGACTCCGGCGGAGTTTTGCGCCAAGGTTACGGCTAAGGAGGTGGCAAGATGAAATTGACCGCCTTTACTCAGATTATTGTTACGCTGGCAGTAACGGCATGGGTTTTCATTCTGCCGGTAGAGGCCGTAGCGACAATTCTTGTGCTGGAGCTGGCGCTGCTTTTGTACATCAAGCATGACAAGATGACGATGGCAGCGATTGGCGGCCTGGCTGTGTTCACGGGCATGATGGTGCTGCTGCAGCTTTTGTTCGGCTCGCCGCTCGACGTTTCGCTGATTGGTGGCCTGCGTATGCTGGTTATGACGATGGCCTTCCTGTGCCTGCTGGCTGCCAGCCGTATTCAGGATATCGCCAAGGCGCTGGTTGACCGCTTCCATATGCCGTGCGAATATGCCTTTATGCTGACGACGGCGCTGCGCTTTGTGCCGAACTTTTTGACGGACAGTGCGATTACGCTGGACGCGCAAAGCTGTCGCGGCTATTCCAACCGTGGCAATGTGTTTAAGCGCTTCTTTGCTTATCTTGTTGTCATCCGTCCGCTGGTTATGCGTGCGGTAGCGAAGTCGGAAACGCTGGCGCTGTCTATGGAGCTTAAGGGCTTCGGCAGCAATACCTATAAAAATATGCCGTCCGAGCCGTTGGGCGTGGGCGACATCTTCGTCCTGCTTTTGGTTGTGGTGCTGAGCACCTATCCGTTCTGGATTAAATATGTCTAAAAAAATAATGGCTGTCGCCTTAGCACCTTCTTCGTCGATAAGAAAGTGCGGCGACAGCCATTTTGTTATATTATTCCTTGGCTTCAAATTCAGCGATAGCCGGATTTATCAGCGTCATATAATATTTTGCCACGGTTTCCGGCGGCGTCTGCATGTTGTCCTTCAGCCACCAATGAACCATGCCGATGAAGCTGCTGGCCAGACTGTTGACCATAAAGTCCTCGGGCATGCTTTGAATCATCTCCTGATAGACGCCGGTAGCCTTAATCGAGATTCTTTTCATCATAAAATCTCGGAAAAAATGCAGGAAAAGTGCTCCGTCCTCGTGTCTGATGATGCCTATATAATATTTGCGCTTGTCACGCAGATGATAAAGAATATGCGTGATGCGCGTTTCGGCGCAGGGCTCTACCTCAGAGAAGTTATGCGTGGAGCAGGGCGGGATTACATGACTGAAGATATGCTCGAAGAGATTGTTGCAAATCTGACAGGCTAAATCATCCTTCGTTTCAAAATGGCTGTAAAATGTACTGCGGCCAACGTTGGCGGTGTCAATAATTTCTTTTACGCTGATTTTTTCGTAGCTGGATTTGTCCAGCAGAGTTACAAAGGCATCAATAATTGCTTGTCTTGTCCGTGCTTGTCTTCTGTCCATGGGACGGCTCCTTTCATAAATTCTGTACAAAATTTTAAAAGTGTTCATTAGCGTACTAAATTTAAATTTTGTGTCTGGTCATTTCGATAAAAATAGAGTATCATATACATAAAGTTTAGTCAAGAACTTGACTTCGCTTCATGATATACTCATACTCATCAAAAAACGTAAAAGGCACTCGACGGCAAGCGAGTGCTTTTTGCGTTCTCGGGATAAAATTTATTAGGACTGGTGCAAGGCCGGTTCTTTTTTATGCAAAGAAACAGCACGCCTGCTTGCCGACAGACGTGCTGATTTTTTTGATGAGTAAGTGAGTATGAGTAATTTAAGAAAAGGTTTTGTGCTTTATTAGTTTATGATTTAATTAAGATAAAGAGGATTAGCTAATCAATCCTGCTCTGCTTGAGGTGCGGGCGGCGGAAATTCGCCTGGATGATGGGGACCGTTATGCGGTCCATAGCCGCGAAATTCGCCCCTGTGATGCTTAGCAAAGCCTTTGGGCGGCTTTGGCGGCAGCGGTCTGTTAGCGCGGACAGCTTCACGCTGCTCAGGCGTCATTTTTTCAAGACGCGCTTTGCGTTCGGTGCGCTGTGCCTGCTCCTCCCTGATGAACTGCTCAACCTCTGCTTTTTGCTCTGGGGTGAGCTTCTTCATGCTTTCCTGCGCGCGCTTTTCGTGCGCTTCCTGGCGTTCCTTGCGGATTTTTGCTATCGCCTGCTCGCGCTGCTCGGGAGTCATGCTATCCCAGTTTTCGCGAAGCTTTTGGCGTTCAGCACGCTGCTCGTCAGTCAGTCGCGGGCCGCGATGATGTCTGCCGCAGAATTCGCCTTGAGGCGGGCAGGGGCGCTCGTCGTCGTGGTGCAGGATAGCTGCTACCTTTTCCTTCATGGTTGGCTGTGGTGCCTGCGCTTCTTCAGCAGCGAAAGCATTGGCGCAGAGAGCGGTCAAAACTGTTCCGGCGATGAGAATTTTTTTGAGGTTCATCTTCATATGTTGTCACTCCTTTATGAATGAGATTCAATTTTTTATAAGCTAAGTTGTTTGGTGCTCCTTAGCTTTGACTATATTGTAACGGAGAATTATGTCATTTTTATGTTTTTAAACGGAGTTTTTGCGGGAAAAATATCTTTTTTTGTGACATGATTTTAACACAACTGTGCTGTAAAATAATATATAATAAGATAAAAACGAAGGTCAGGAGGCAGGCACATGAAAAAGATTCTCATTGCTGATGATAATAAACAAATAACGCTGATTCTTTCAAGCTATGCGAAGAAGGAGGGCCTAGAGCCCATCGTAGCGCTTGACGGCAAGGAGGCGTTGGAAAAATTTGCGCAGCACTCCGGCGAGCTGGCGATGGTGCTGCTCGACGTGATGATGCCGGAGGTGGACGGCTTTGAGGTCTGCCGCCGCCTGCGCCGGCAGTCAATGGTGCCGATTATTATGATTACGGCGCGCGGTGAGGATTATGATAAGATTATGGGACTGGACATCGGCGCTGATGATTACGTTATCAAGCCGTTCAGTGCGCCGGAGGTTATGGCGCGTGTGCGTGCCGTGCTGCGCCGCATCGGGCCGCAGGAGAGCGAGGAGAGCACGGGGCAGACGCTGACCTATGCCAACCTTTTCATCAATCTTGATAAATATAGCGTGCAGATTGACGGAGAGGACGTGCAGCTGACGAAGAAGGAAATCGAGCTGCTCTGGACGCTGGCGAAAAACTCCACGAAGGTGTTCAGCCGCGATAATCTGCTGGACAGCATCTGGGGCATTGATTATTTTGGCGACAGTCGCACCGTTGATTCGCATATCAAGCGCTTGCGTGCCAAATTAGATAAGTTTGCCCATCCGTTATGGGAAATCAAGACCATTTGGGGTGTTGGCTACCGCTTTGAGGGACATAAGGAATGAAAAACAAAATAGCTTTAAAGCTCACGCTGTATTTTTCGGCGGTGCTTGTTGTCTTTGCTTTGATTATCGGCGGCGTGTTCTACCAGTTCTTCAAGGAGCACACGGTGGATATCAAAAAGCAGGAGATGCGCGTGCGTGCAGAAAAAATCGCTGATGTCCTCAGCGATAATATGAGCCGTATGGAGCAGCGCCATGGAGCAGGCATTGCCAACAGCAAGTTTATAACTTATCTGGATAACGTGACGCAGGAATTTGTCTGGGTTGTTGACAGCGAGCGTAATTTGACCGTGAATAAGGAAAGAATGCGTCGGGCGCATAAGCCGAAATCGCATCACAGCAGCTTCTTTGGCGTTGGTGATATGCCTGAGCCGCCACGCTTCAGCGGTCCGCCCAAAACGCCTAAGGAGGCCTATAACAGAATGCCGCCGCAGGTGAAGGAGAAGGTGGAGCGCTGTTTTCAGGGGCAGAGCTTCGTCTTAGAGGAATATAACCCGATGCTTGACGGCATTATGCTGACGGTTGGACAGCCTGTGTATGGTGAAAACGGTCAGATAAAGGCTGTGCTGATGCTGCATTCGCCTGTTGAAGGCCTGCGGGAGGCCGTGTGGGAGGGGCTGCGTATTCTGTTCGTCAGCCTTTTGGTCGCAGCGGTATTGGGTATGCTGCTGGCAGTGCTGTTCAGCTGGCGCTTTACGAAGCCGCTCAATGTTATGAAGAATGTCGCTGAGCATTTGGCGGAGCGCGATTACAGCGCACGCAGCAATATCAGCCAGCAGGACGAAATCGGTGAACTGGCACGCACGCTGGACGAGCTGGCAGGGCGCCTGCAGCTGGCGGATGAGGAAAGCCAAAAGCTGGAGAAGCTGCGCCGTGAGTTTATTGCTAATATTTCACATGAGCTGCGCACGCCGGTGACGGTTATTCGCGGCAGCCTGGAGGCCTTGCGCGACGGCGTGGTGACGGAGCAGGAGGACGTGCAGGAGTTCCATGAGCAGATGTATAAGGAAAGCCTGTTTTTGCAGCGCCTGATTAACGATTTGCTGGATCTGTCGCGTTTGCAGAATACGGATTTTCCGATAGAAAAGGCGCCGCTGAATATGGTTGATGTTATCCACGACGCTGTGCGCAGCAGCAGACAGCTGGGCGCAGAGAAAAGGCTGCAGATTACGAGCAGCGTGGACGAGGACTGCTATATGCTGAACGGCGATTATGGCCGTCTGCGCCAGATGCTGATGGTTTTCCTGCATAACAGCATCAAGTTTTCGCCTGAGGGCGGTGAGCTGAGGTTGGAGCTGGAGGGCAACAGGCTCAAAATTATCGACCACGGCTGCGGCATTAAGCCGGAGGATGTGCCGCACGCCTTCGACCGCTTCTATAAGGCGCGTAATGAGCATAACAAGAGCGGCAGCGGTCTGGGCTTGGCGATTGCCAAGCAGATTGCGCAGCGTCATGATATGGAGCTGGAGCTGACAAGCAAGGTTGGCGAGGGCACGACGATAACGGTGGTTTTGCCGCCGAAAATGAAGCAGGAGCAGGAGTGAGATGCAATGAGTAAAAATTTGAGCTATGGCTGTGAGGGGTTGTGCGCTGTTATCAGCGGCGGCACCTCGGGAATTGGACTGGAAACAGCACGCCGTCTGCTGGCAGATGGTGCGCGTGTGTATATTTTGGGGCGCAGCGCTAAGCGTGGCGCAGAGGCGCTACGCTATCTCAAGGAGCAGACGGGCGCGGAGGCGCAGTATATCTCCTGCGACGTGAGCAGTCAGGCGCAGTGCAAAGCGGCGCTGGCGCAGGTGGCAGAGCGCGAGGGACGAGAGCTGCAGGTGCATATCCTCGTCAACAGCGCCGGTGTCTATAAGGAGCAGCGCTTGGAAAATCTCACGGAGGAGGATTTTGACGCGATGCTGGGCGTGAACGTCAAGGGCACGATGCTTTTGACGCAGGCAGCGCTGCCTTATCTGCGTAGCGGCAGCTGTGTGGTGAATATTGCTTCGGACGCTGCGGTCAGCGGGAACTATGGCTGTGCGCTTTACTGTGCGTCGAAGGGCGCAGTGGTGGCATTTACGCGGGCGCTGGCGCTGGATTTGGCACCGAGCGTGCGTGTGAACTGCGTCTGCCCGGCTGATGTGGATACGCCGCTTTTGGCAAAGCAGCTTGTAGATGCCGACGGCGGCTATACGCTGGCGGATATGGCGGCAGCCTATCCGCTGCAGCGCGTAGCGACAGCAGGCGAGGTGGCGCACGTTGTGTGCAGCCTTGCGTCGCCGGCGAACAGCTTCATGACGGGCAGCGTGGTGACGGTCGACGGAGGGCTGACGGCAGGCTGAGGGGTGTCTGGTAAAAAAAGCAAGTACAGAAAAAGCTGTGCTTGCTTTTTTATTTATGTGCTCCTGTATACGTAAACCTTTTTCAGTGTTATAATTGACTTATTAAAGTGTAAAAATCGAGAGGGGCTTTTTTTATGAATAAACAACAACCAATTGGTGTGCTGGATTCCGGTGTGGGCGGCTTATCCGTGCTGAAGTGTCTGCATCAGCTGCTGCCGCACGAGGACTTTATTTACGTTGGCGATACGGCGCGCACGCCCTACGGCACGCGCACGGAGAAGGAAATCCGCGGCTTTGTGGGCGAGATTATCGACTGGCTGGCGGCACAGAACGTGAAGCAGATTGTTATTGCCTGCAACACGCTGACGATGCTGGGCGTGGACAGTCTGAGAGGTGAGCATAACTTTTCTGTTGTCGGCATGTCGAAGGGCGAGGAGCTGCTGCTGCAAGCCAGCAAGAAGAAAAAAATCGGCGTTATCGCGACGCAGTTTACCATCGGCACGGAGGCGCACAAAAAGGCACTGCTCGCTGCTGACCCGGCGGCAGAGGTTTATCCGCTGGCCTGCCCGCGCTTTGTACCGCTGATTGAAGGCGAGCAGTTCGACAGCGCAGAGCTGCAGGACGCGATTGCCGAGTATGCGGCACCGCTTAAGCAGGCCGGCGTTGATGCGCTGCTTTTGGGCTGCACGCATTTTCCGTTCATCCGCGAGCAGCTGGAGGCGGAGCTTGGCGCCGGCGTGAAGGTGATTGACCCGGCGGCAGCGACGAGCGCTAAGGCTATCGCAGAGCTGCAGGCGGAGGGCCTGCTGCGCACGGAGGGCGCAGGCAGGGTAGAGGTTTGCTGCACGGCGGATTTGGCACGCGTCGAGCGTCTGGCAGCACGGATGCTGCCGGTGCAGGACTGCAGCTTTAGGCTTATCAAGCTGGCTGAAAAATAATTCATAACTTTTATGCTTCTTTGGCAAAAAGAGGCAGGAGTTTTTTGCTTTGTGTCTAATCTATATGAATAAGGGTGCGAAGGCACTCTTTAATGATATTATTCACATTATAAAAATAATATAAAGAAAGGTGGTAGCTGTGGAAAATCAGGGAGTAATGAACGACAAAAAAATTGTAGGCTCGCCTGTGGTGCATATGACATGTCTTGCTTTGGTTCTGTTTGCCTTCTGGATGGTTTTATCCGGCAGAACAGAAACAAAATTTGTCGTATATGGTATCATCACAGCTGTGGTAACAACCTGGGTTACATACCCGCTGCTGCTTGTGCCGAATAAGGACGGCAGCAAAAAGTATTATGTTTTCGGCTTTTCTCTGCCGAAGATGATTATGTACTTTTTTTGGCTGATGTGGCAGCTGGTGCTCGCGAACATCGATGTGCTGCTGGCAACGACAGCGCAGGAGCTGAGCATTGACCCGAAGGTTGTCCGCTTCCGTTTCAAGGTCGACAATCCTATGGCCTCTGTAGTATTGGCCAACTCGATTACGCTGACTCCTGGTACGGTAACGATGAACGTGACGGATGACGGACTGTATGAGATTCATGCATTGACCGTTGGCGCCGCAGCAGGCGTGCTTGATGGCAGCATGCAGAAAAAGGTTGCCGAGCTGTATGGCGAAAAATTTGATTTTGCAGTAGTGGAGAGTGAGGAATGATTATGCAGGTTATATTCTACATTATGATGGTTGCAATTCTTCTGATCATCGGCACAATGCTGCAACGACTGTTCAACGGACCAACAATCTTTGACAGAATGAATGCTTTGGGCGTTATTGGCGCCGACACAATCTTATTATTAGTGCTCTTCGGCTATATCGACCGTCGTCCGGATATGTATGTCGATATAGCGATTTCTTATGCGATTCTGGGCTTTATTGGCTCCTTAATTGTCGCAAAATTCATAGGAGGTAAAAGAATATGATTGAGCAATTTGGCTTTACCTCCATCCGCGAAGTTATCGCTGCGCTGTTCCTGCTGGGCGGCCTGGTTTTCTTCGTTGGCTCGGCTATCGGTATGCTGCGTCTGCCGGATTTCTATTCAAGAATCCATGCTTCAGGCAACAGTGAAACGCTTGGCTGCACGCTTTCGTTTATCGGCCTGATGATTTATGAGGGACCGACACTGACAGCAGTGAAGATGGCTTTTGTATTTTTACTTGTTTTTATGGCGAACCCGATTGGCTCGCACATCCTGAGCAAGGCGGCCTATAAATCCGGGCATCCGGTATGGACGCTGCAAAGCAAGGGTGCGAAAAAGCTCGTTGGTCTGGAGAAGGCCGACCACAGCGCCGATGAGCCTGTAGGCCATATCCGCAAGAAGGTTACGAAGAATAATCGTAACCAGGTTCATAAGTATCACAAGAAGAAAGGAGATAAATAAAATGCAGATTTATACTATTGAAGCTCTTTTACTTGTCTTCCTGATTCTCATTACCTGTGCAGTTATTTTCTGCAAGGATATTCTGAGTGCTGCGATTATCTACAGCGCGTTCAGCTTCTGTGCTGTGCTGCTGTATCTGATGATGGGTTCGCCGGACGTGGCCTTTACGGAGGCTGTTATCGGTACGATTTCTACCATCTTCTTCGTAGCTTCGTTGAAAAAAATTGATAGGTGGTGTAAATAATGCGTGGATTAGTTGCTGTTATCCTGGCGATTATGACAGGCATGTTTTGCTCTGTCGTAACCTACCTGCCCGAAATTGGTGACGCGAACACTGCGCCTAACCAGCATGTTACTCCGACCTATATCTCCCGTAGTGCGGAGGATACAGGCTCGCCGAATATCGTAACGGGCGTCATCATCGACTATCGTGGCTTTGATACCATGTGGGAGACCTCGGTAATGTTCCTCGCCGGCCTCACAACGGTGCTGGTGCTGACCAGCAATCCTGTTGGCCGTCGTCCTGAGGAGGAGCCGGAGGATCCGGAGGAAGGAGAGATTATCAAATGAAAGAACCATTTGGCGGTCTTATCCTGAACATAGCCTTCAGAATGCTTGTGCCGTTTACGATTACCTATGGTATCTACGTCCTCTGCCTGGGCGAGTTCTCCCCGGGCGGCGGCTTCCAGGCAGGCGCGCTGCTTGCTGTCGGCGTGCTGCTGGCAAGGCTGATTCTGGGCGCTGATACAAAATTCAATGTTCTTGGCAAAACCTCTGTTGTTTTGGCTGGCGTGGGCACCTTCATTTATGCCTTCACCGGCTGGCTGACGCTGTTCGGCGGCGCAGACTTTTTCCTGAACTACAATTATATGCCGCTTCATCTGGAGCCGCAGCATGAAATGCATGCTTTAGGCATTTTCCTTATTGAAATAGGTGTTGCCATCTGCGTAATGATGACAATTATTAATCTGCTTGATGCAATTGTGAAAAGGGGTGACGAAGATGGAAGTGCTAAATGAGTTTTTAAAAACAAAAGGCATTTATTCCCTGGTCATGATACTTTTCTTCCTGGGTGTGTATGGCATGGTCCTCAGCAAAAACTATATGAAAAAGCTGATGGCAATGAATGTCATGCAGGTTGCAGTAATTTTCTTCTATCTGTGCTTTGCTCAGAAGGATGGGGCGATGATTCCTATTCAAAATGGCATCACGACCGACCCTAATGCTTATATCAACCCGCTGCCGCATGGTCTGATGCTGACGGCTATCGTTGTCAGCCTTGGTACTACTGGTGTAGCGATTGCGCTTTTGATGCGCATCAAGGAAATTTACGGCTCGGTTGAAGAAGTAGAGGTATTGAGGAGGGCTAGTAAATGACACAGCATGCTCCCGTCCTTATTGTACTTTTACCTCTGACAGCTTCACTGCTGTGTATGTTATTTTCCCGCATTAGCAAAAATTTAGGCTCGTGGATTGTGATGGCCTCCATCGCCGGTGCCTTTGCTAATGCCTGCATTGTGCTTGACAAGGTTATCTCGTCCGGCGGCAAAACCTGGCATTACTGGATGGGTGGCTGGGCACCGCCGGTCGGTATTGAATTTGCGCTGGATCCCTTGAACAGCATTCTCGCCGTAGTCGTAACCTTTATTTCGATGATGGTTGCACTCTACAGCCGTCCGTTCGTCAAGGATGAGGACTGGCTGCATGTGGGCGGCTATTATACGCTGTTCGGCCTGTTGACAGTTGGTCTGTCAGGCATGATTATCACGGGCGACGTTTTCAACCTCTATGTATATCTGGAGATTATGTCGCTGTCCGGCTATGGTCTGATCGCCCTTGGCGGCAGAAAATCCATGCTGGCAGCCTTCCGTTACCTGCTGATCGGCACGATTGGCGCTTCGCTCTATCTGCTGGGCGTCGGCTATCTGTATTCCATGACCGGTACGCTGAACATGGCAGACCTCGCTGCACGCGTTGTGCCGCATCTGAATTCGCCGCTGTTCGCGATTGCTGTGGCCTGCTTCATCATTGGCTTCGGCATCAAGATGGCGCTGTTCCCGCTGCATGGCTGGCAGCCTGATGCCTACACCTTCGCCCATCCGGGCGCTGCGGCTTTTATCGCAGGCTGCATGAGCAAGGCTCCGGCATACGCTCTGATTCGTTTTGTTTATTATATCTTCAAGGTTGACAACCCTGTAATGCATAGTGCGCTCAACGTGCTGGGTATTCTTGGTGTGGCCGGTATCCTTATCGGCTCGATTATGGCGATGGCACAGTATGACTTCCGCCGTATGCTGGCTTATTCCTCTGTTGCACAGATCGGTTACATTGCGATTGGTCTGGCGATGGGCAATATGTACGGCTTCATCGGCGCTGTGCTGCACGCTATCAACCATGCCTTCATGAAGAGCAGTCTTTTCCTGGTCATCGGCGGTATTGAGTATCGCTTCGGTGAGGTCAATCTGTATCGCTTAGGCGGCATGAACAAGAAAATGACCATCAGTACGATTACCGTGCTGCTGGCTTCGCTGTCCATGATCGGCCTGCCGCCGACCTGCGGCTTCTTCAGTAAATGGTATCTGATGCTGGGCGCTTATACCGGCGCGCAGTATTTCTACATCGCTGTCCTGGTCATCAGCTCATTGCTGAATGCAATTTATTTCTTCCGTATCATTGAGCAGATGTTTATCCAGCGTGAAGCTTCTCTGACTGAGGTGCATCCGCATCAGGGCAAGCTGGGCCTGCCGCTGTCTATGGTCCTGCCGATTCTCGTCGGCGGCATCATGATTCTGGTGCTTGGCTTCTACAGTGTTGATATCGTTACCGATGTTATTAAGTTAGGCTTGCCGGAGGTGTTTCTGAGATGACTATTATAGATTGCAGACCATTTCTGGCAGTAGGCGTTTCCTTCCTGGCGGCAGTTTTGATTGCCTTCAGCAGAAGATGGCCTAATCTGCGTGAAGCATGGAGCGTTATCGCTTCTTTGATTAAATTTGGCATTATCCTGTCGATGCTGCCTGCTGTCCTTGACGGCAATCAGTATCAGTGGACGCTGTGCCAGATTACTGATACTGTGGGCCTGACGCTGCGCACTGATCCGGCCGGCATGATCTTTGCTGTGCTGGCATCGATGCTGTGGGTGCCCATGAACTTCTATTCCATCGGCTATATGCGCTGCAATAACGAAAGCGAGCAGACTGGTTACTTCGCTGCCTTCGCTATTTGCATGAGTGCCGTAATGGGCATTGCGATGGCCGAAAACCTGTTGACCTTCTTCATCTTCTACGAGCTGCTGACTTTGGCAAGCTATCCTCTGGTGCTGCATAAGCGTAACCAGGAGGCTTTGATGGCCAGCCGTAAGTATTTGATTTATACGCTGATTTCCGGTCAGCTCTTCCTGGCCGGCGTTATCGCTGTATACTGCATCAGCGGTACGATGGACTTCACGCCTGGCGGCTTCCTGACCACGGAAATGGCTCCGAGATGGGTGCTGCAGGCAATCTTCGTGCTGATGATTCTGGCAGGCTCCGTAAAGGCTGCTGTTATGCCGCTGCATGGTTGGCTGCCGGCAGCAATGATTGCGCCGACGCCTGTATCAGCGCTGCTGCATGCGGTTGCTGTTGTTAAGACCGGCGTTTTTGCCGTGCTACGTATCATCGGCTTCGTCTTTGGGCCGAAGCTGCTGGCAGAAATCGGCATCGTCGATGTGCTGGCCTGGGCGGCGGCAGCGAGCATTATTATTTCCTCGCTCATCGCTCTGCGTCAGGACCATCTGAAGCGCCGTCTAGCGTTCTCAACCATCGGTCAGCTGTCCTACATCGTTCTTGGTGCAGCGCTGATTTCGCCGCTGAGCATCAAGGGTGCATATCTGCATCTGGTGGCTCATGCTGTTATGAAGATCACCCTCTTTATGTGTGCCGGTCTGATTATCGCGCGTACACACAGAAACAATATCAGTGAGCTGTATGGCATAGGCAAGAAGCTGCCGGTAACAATGGCCTGCTTCACGATTGCCTCGCTGGGCATCGCCGGTACGCCGTTCCTCGTTGGCTTCGTCAGCAAGTGGAACCTGGCGCTGGGTGCTTTGCAGGCAGGCAAGCCGCTGTACATTCTCGTCTGGGTTGCCAGTGCGCTGCTGGCTGCCGGCTATCTGATGCCGGTCGTACAGATGGCGTACTTCCGCAAGGATCCGCAGGAGGAGTTCCGCGAGTATGGCGACATCAGCTATTCGATGCTGATTCCTATCTGCGTAACGACGATTATTGCTGTTGTCCTCGGTGTTGTACCGGATATTTATCCGCACTTCTTTGAGCTGGCAACGATGGCCTCCAACGCTATTTGCGCAGGCTGGAATGGAGGTTGGATGTAATGAGCAAGAAAACTGTTTATCTTATTGCTGCTGTAGTGCTCGTCCTTTCTGCGATTGGCGAGCTGTGCGGCATACATCTGCACAGCCCTGCGTGGTGGCCGCTGCCGTTTGGCTATGACATTTTCTTCGGCTTCTTTGGCTGCTGGCTGCTGATTATTCTGGCAAAAATTATCATGACGCCGCTGCTGCAGCGTGATGAAACGTATTATGATGATCCTAAGGGAGGTGAGGACGATGAGTAATCTGCTTCATCCTGGTCTGATCCTCATTGCTGTGGGCGTAATCGCGATGCTCGTGCCGAAAATGCTGCGTAAGCTTGTTTTGGCCGTAGGCCCGTTCTTCGCCCTGTTCGCTGCACTTTCCATGCCGGTGGGCACGGACCTCAGCTTTGAATTCTTTGGCACAGGTTATCAGCTGGGCTATATGTACGTCGACAAGCTCAGCTATGTGTTCTGCATGATTTTTGCGCTCATGGCGTGCATAGGCGGCCTGTACTCCTGCCATAACGAGAACCGCATGGAGGCCCTGTGCTCCATGTCCTACGCAGGCTGCGCCCTTGGCGTAACGCTGGCGAAGGATTGGCTGACCTTGATTTTCTTCTGGGAGGCACTGGCTGTCACCTCGCTGTTCCTGATCTGGTGCCGCAACACTCCGGCCTCTCGTCGTGCAGGTCTGCGCTATCTTCTGGTGCATATGCTGGGCGGTAACCTTTTGCTGCTCGGTATCTTCCTCAAGGTTGGCAGCGGCGACGCACTTGTTGCCAACCTGTCCAAGGCTCCGCATGACCTGGCCTTCTGGGCTATTTTGATTGGCGTGGCTGTCAACGCAGCTATCCCGCCTGTCAACGCTTGGCTGGTTGATGCTTATCCTGAGGGTACGATTACCGGCAGCGTTTTCCTCAGCTCCTTCACCACGAAGGTTGCTGTATACGCGCTGATCCGTATTTTTGCCGGAACGGACTTCCTCATGGGCTTTGGCTGCTTCATGGCGCTTTATGGTGCTGCTTATGCGATTATGGAAAACGATATGCGCCGCCTCTTGGGCTACCATATCATCAGCCAGGTCGGCTTCATGGTTGCCGGCGTTGGCGTTGGCACGGCGATGGCGCTGAATGGTGCTGCTGCCCATGCCTTCTCGCATATCCTGTATAAATCCCTGCTGTTCATGTGCGCCGGTGCGATTATTTATGCAACGGGTATCCGCAAGATTAACCAGCTCAGCGGCATGGCGAAGAAGATGCCGTTCGTGGCTGTTTGCTTCTTCGTAGCAGCGTTCTCCATCTCCGGTGTACCGTTCTTCAACGGCTTTATCAGCAAGACGATTACCATCGCTGCTGCTTCTGCCGCAGGCTATGATTGGGTATATACACTGCTGGAGCTTGCCAGCATAGGTACCTTCTTGTCGATTACCCTGAAGATGGGTTACTTCATCTTCCTGCGTGATGCGGATGAGAGCGTAGAAATCAAAAACGCTCTGCCGAAGAACATGTACCTGGGCATGGGCCTCGGCGCTGTGCTCTGCTTCCTCTACGGCGTATATCCGGACCTGCTGTACCGCTATCTGCCGTTTGGCTATCCTGATTACCAGCCGTTCACCGCAGCGCATATGCTGAGCTACGTAGAAATTCTCGTCGTAACGATGGTGCCGTTCATGATGTTCCTGCCGCGTATGGAGCCGCATACCGCGCTGAGCCTCGATACGGACTGGTTCTACCGCAAGCCGATTGATTTCGTCATCAGCCGCATCAGCATGCTGCTGTGCGCAGCGAGCGGCGGCCTTGGTAGTGCCTGGGGTGTGCTGTACGAAAAGTTTATGGATCTTACGAGCAATCCGATGGATTTCCTCGATGCGAAGCCGTTCCGCAAGCGCTCGCATTATAATCCGGAGAACTATCGTACATCTATCGCTGACCCGATGATGATTACGCTGACCGTGCTTGTCAGCAGCATAGCATACTTTATCGCTACGCTGTAGGAGCGGTCGGGAAAAAAGTAAAAAGTAAAGGCTATCGCCTTAGCTGTCTCTCTGTTGGTGAGAGGGGAGCTGGGCGGTAGCCTTTTTTGCACTTTTTAGCAGAGGACAAGCAAAATTTAAAGTATACTTGTGGTTTTTAACCCGATTTCCGAAAGTATACTTTCAATTTTTACGCTATTTTGCCTAAGTATACTTTAGAAACTATGATTTGAGTTCGAATATGACTATAATAATCAGAAAATTACGATTGACTTTTTCTGCAACGCATGGTATACTGACTATAAAGACTAGTCAGAAAATAATATACAGAAAAGAGCTGATGATA
>OQVS01000291.1_pt1 | contig 32928 bp, 26 predicted proteins | sample 1691601 | NCBI WGS metagenome assembly OQVS01 (sample SAMN03418268, study PRJEB22391) | human gut metagenome | biome: human-gut; feature: organic feature; material: feces | host: Homo sapiens | place: Tanzania | collected 2013-01 | reverse complement strand
ACAGGCTGAGCTTCAGCTTCGGGCTGCTGGTAGTCGTAGCCACCCATAAGCTGTTCGCCTTCGGGCTGAGCATCCACAGGCTGAGCTTCGGCTTCAGGCTGCTCATAGCCGTAGCCACCCATAAGCTGTTCGCCTTCGGGCTGAGCTTCTACAGGCTGGGCTTGAGCTTCAGGCTGATAGTCATTAAATTGTTGTTCTTGAACAGGCTGTTCATACCCGGCCGGAGGAGCGAAGGTAGCTTCGTCAGCCTGAGTAGAGGCATATTCACCAGAAGTTACAGCTGCATGTTCAGTTGATTGGAAACTCTGCTCAGCCTTGACAGCTGCCATTTCTTCAGATTGGGCTTTAGCTGCAGCTTTAGATTGTCTAGCTTTCTTAATACGCTCGCTTAAGCTGCTGCGAGAGCGAGAAGGAGTGAGCTCTGGACGGGGTACTTCCGGAACAGTCTCTTGAGAAGCGACAGCAACACCATTATTTTGGTTGGCCTCTTCAATAATCTGGTTGAGAGGACGAGAAATGCCACCCATAATAGAGCGACCTTTTTCCTTCTTTTGAGGCTTATCCTGATGGTGACGACTGATACCGCTAATTGTGCGATGTTCAACAGCTTCTTCAGTATCGGCGCTCTCGGCACGCATACGAGCCATGCGCTCAGAAAGAGACTGGCTGCCCATAAGTTTGGAAGAACGGCCAGAGGATTCACCTTTGGAATGTTTGCGACGCAAACCTGTCTCAGACACACCCTTAAGGTTGATACCGCTGTTAAAGTCGAAACCTTCCACTGACTGGAAATCTTCCTGTGAATGAGCCGCTTCGGCCTGAGCCTGGGCAGCAGCCGCAGCTTCGGCTTCAGCTCTGGCGGCCTCGGCACTTTGCTGAGCCATCTTTTCTTCAATGGCAACTTCATCGACAGCCTTGAGGGGTTCCCAAGGAATAACAGAAGGATCTGGAGCTTCAGTAACAGCTTGACAAATAGCTTCGTAAAGATCGGTGCGTTCCAAATAAAGTATAGGGGTAGGAACTATTAACTGGCCTTCCGGAACCATGATAAGAGGGCGCATCTCGTAATATTCGGGATAAGCACCTTCATAATTGTCAGTTCCGTTAAATTGATCATGCTGTCCATCATAGATCTGGGCATTAGGATCGACATAAGAACCATCATGGACTTCATTTCCGTCGAGCTGTCCCTGTTCGGGGTAGTTCTGAGGAACAGTCTCAGGATAGCTTGCTAATTCTGCCCCCTCAATACTTACATCGTGCTCATGGTCATAAACCTGTGCGTCAGCGTAATGATTATCTAAAGTGCTATCGTTGAGACCATCAAATTGAGCATGTTCATTTGTGGCAGAATGAGAAGCATCTTGAAGTTGCTCTGTGCCTGTAAGTTGATCAGCATGCTCAGGAGCAGCAACTCCATAAAGTTCGTCAGAAGAAGCTTCGCTATCGTAAGCTCCAGCATAATATTCGGGCTGCTCAGCGTGTTCGGTAGGAACTTGATTGGTCTCATCGTGAGACAATACTTCAGGTTCAGGGGAGGTCTCTATAGCACCAAATTGCTCTCCATCAACCGAAGCGGCACCTTCGACTGAAGGATAGATATTGTCGTTATCATGTTGCTCAACAACCGGAGCTTCCTCATGAGAAAGCCCAGCGGGAGCCTGCGGAGCCTGAGGAGCCTCGAAGGTGTAATCTTCATACGCGACATCCTGAGCAACAGCTTCTGAATGGAGCTCGTTCTCTACGTCAGTACCAACAAGAGACGGATCATGCTGCATATCCTCTTCGGTAACGGGAAGCACGGCATTTTCGTCAACAGGTACTATATCATTTTGCTCAGTAGCTTCAGCTACAGGGGCTTGCTCAGGCTCAGCGTGGGCCTCAGTAGCTTGCGTAGCTTCAATCTCATGATTTTCTTGAATTTCATGCTCGTCAGGAACGACCGCTTCGGTCTCCTTGGCAAGACTTACAGACTTATGCTCTTCCTTGGCTTCAACTTGTGCAGTCTCATTTTTCTTCTTACGACTGCCCAAAACGCGCTTACCACCCAACATAGGCTTACCACCTAAAGTAGGTTTGCCTCCGCCCATGGGTTTCAAACCAGCACGCATTAAGCCTGGTCTGGGAGCTTCCTCTCCTTCATCGCCGCCAAGCATAGGTTTGCCACCCAAACCGGGTTTAGTTGCGCTACCTTTAGCCATAAGGCCGGCACGCATACCTCCACCGCCTTTGGGGACTAAACCACTGCGAGTTTTATGCTCGCCATCTTTCTTTTCACGGCGAGACTCGCCCTTGGCGCCTTTGGCAGCTTTAGCCTTCACAAGAGGCTGAATACCACCGTCATTACCAACTACAGGAGCTCCGAGATTGGTAAGCTCGCGAGTAGCTGTGGGATTGTTGGGATCAAGGAAAATAACACGCTGATAAAGAGCAATAGCGTGTTCAGAGTCGCTGTTATTTACATAAAGACCGGCAGCTGTCAAGTAAGCTTTTATAGCCAGTTCTATATTGTTTTGCAAGTGGTAAACTTCGCCGAGACGTTCCTGAGCTAAAACATAGTCAGGAGCGGTCATTATGATTTTGCGATAAGCCAAACTGGCTTGATCCAAATCACCCTTGCGCTGACAGACATCGCCCAACGCAAACATAACGTCGAGATTTTCGAAATCGAACTTAAGGGCGCTGCGGAATTGTTTTTCAGCGTCTTCCCAACGTCCCAACATGGAATAAAGTTCTCCAAGATGGAAAACGGCTCCGGAATCGTTGCTATTGACAACTAAAATACGTTCTAAGGCTTCGCAAGCTTTTTCCAGCTGGCCGCTGGCTTGATACAAGTCGGCTACTTGGTGGTATTGATTGGCGCCACGTTCCACTTGGCCGTATTGAATATACATCTCGGCCAATTCGCGGCAAACATCTGCATTGTTGGGATCATCCTTCAAGACAGCTTGAAGCAGCTCGATAGAGCGTTCTCCCTCATCCAGCTCAGTGTAAAGGCGAGCCAAATCGAGCGAGCGGGCCACAACCTCAGCGGTATCGCCACGATAACGATACATATTTATGAGCTCAGAACGGACGTCAACAGACTCCGGTTCCAAAAGAAGCACATAATTAGCTACAGCCATCGCACTATCCATATCACTGCGAGCGACATAGATATGCATCAACCGCAAATAGGTACTTATCACCGACTTAAGCATGCCACGCAAAGCATAGATCTGAGCTAAGTTTCTGCAAGCCTCATCATTGTCAGCATCCAGTTCCAATACTCTGGAATAGCTCTCTATGGCCTGGTCCCAGCTTCTGCTGTCAGCGAATGTTCGGGCCTCCTGCATCAACCCTTCAATGGTATCAGCCACGTAAGTCACACCACCTTCTAAACGACTTGTTAGCCATCTACTAATCCGTTTAGTCCAATCTTGTCGAAGTCAACCTCCACGCACTATGCCTTCAGTACATATCTTGCGGCATGGTTATGGCGTCCGATATGAGCGCTGTATTTTTTAGAATCGCCAAATTGCGTTCTAAAAAAGCACAAACGCACTGCGAAGCGGTTGACCGCACTCCGCAAAGGAACTCCCCCACCCAATACCCTCGAAAACCATCTTGCTAAAGAAAAGCCAAGAATATTCCAGTCGGAGAAGTCTAAAGAGGGCTAGAAGTTCGAACTAAGCAGAATCAGTTCCTGCATAAAAACTTTACGATATACAGCATCACCCGGAAAGGCCATAGCTATTTAAAAATAAAAAAATAAGCGGCTGATATTACTCAACCGCTTATTTCCCTATTTGCTAGGTAAACTACTAGCTCAAGCTATTAGTCCATGATGTGAGGAGTAACCATGAAGACAACTTCGTTTCTGTCGGAGCTGTGGCTCTCATAGCGGAACAAAGCACCGATGATGGGGAGGTCGCCCAAGAGAGGCAACTTGGAAACGGAGTGTTTCTCACTGTCACTGATCAAGCCGCCCAATACGATGGTGTCACCGTCTTTGACGCGGACTTTGGACTTGGCAGTACGCTCGTAGGTGATAGGATACTGGTTATTTACCAAGTTACCAGCGCTGGAAGTGGTAGGAGTGAGTTCAACCACTACGTGGCCGTCATCCTTAACTTCAGGGGTAGCTTCTAACTTAGTACCGATATCAACATACTGAACCTGGAACTGACCAGCACGAGGATCATAGAATACGATAGGATATCTCTGACCCACGTAGACTTCAGCTTGCTCACCGCTCTGAGTAGCGATACGAGGGGAAGCTAAGGTCTTGGAGTCGCTGCTTTCAACAACGAAGGAGAGGGCAGCTTTGATTAAGAGAGGAGAACGACCGAAAGTACCGAGGTTGAAGGCGGTCAAATCGCTTTCTTCACCGACACTGAATTCTTCATTGGTGATCATATGGCGATCAGATCCATAGAAGAGAGAGGGTACGATTTCGGCGAAAGTGGTGTTAAACACACCCATAGCACCGGCCTCGTCACTCCACTGTACACCTAAGTTCTTGGAACCAGTTTCGTTAAGTTCTACGACTTTGAAGTCTAACATGACTTGCTTTAAGGGGCGATCGATGTTAGCTAATACTTCCTGGACTTGCTCGATTTGCTCATCAGTACCTTCGACAATGAGGATACCCATGCGCTTATCTAAGTTGAGACCGACATCGGGAACCAAGGTAGACAAGAGGGTCTGGATTTCGTCAGCTTTGCCGTAGTTTACAGTGATGTACTCGCGGCGAGGGGCAGGAGCGGGAGCGGGAACTTGGTCGAGATTGGGCAATTTGCTCTTGATCTCTTTGAGTTCTTGCTGGGTGCCTTTAGCATAGAAACCGTTGATAGTTGGATGGGGAGTGAAGACTACGTCAGGATACTGACCTTTCAAGAACTCTACGATATTGGCAGCGGGAGCGGCCTCAAGTACGAATTCCTGCTCGGCGAGGTTTCTTCTGACGGAGCTGGATTTGGTCTTAGGAGTAAGAATGTTGTCGGCAATGGTTTGCAGTTTCTCGGTGGTGGCTACGATCACGGTGTTGTCCACGATCTTGTAGTCGTAAGGAGTTTCCTGCATTTTCAAAACCAAGGCCAAGGCGCCTTCGGGCTGTACATTCTTCAAAGTTACGGTAACGGAACCTTGTACGTCGGGACCGACGTAAACGTTGCGTCCCATTTCTTTAGCTAAGAATTTTACAATGTAAACGAGGTCAGCGTTGACAAATTCCATATTGACAACTTTGACTCTCTTAGCGGCCTTGCGAGCCTTCTTAGCAGCAACAGCCTTCTTAGCGGGTGCAGCGACTTTACGAGGAGCTACATTGCTTCCAGCTTTAGCGACAGACTTAGCAACTGGTGCTTTCGCAACTTTCGCACTAGCAACTTCGTTTTTGGAGAAAGCGACGGTTACGCCTTTGTTCTCCGCCAAAGCGGTGCAATAGCTGGTCTTGGGGGTGTCGCTAACATTCATACGAACCAAAACTACGTTGGCGGAAGTCTGAGCGACGACGATACTCTGAAGCAAACCAGTATTGATGTTCTGGTTGCGTTTTACGTTTTTACCTAAAACAGCGGGAGAAATCTCAACGCAGATAGCGTTATCGGATTTAGACTGTTTGTACTGGACTGGTGCAGTGGTATCAGCAACAACCTTGATAAGACCTTTAGCATTGTCTAGGCTGTAATTGACACCGTTAATGGTTGCAGCATTGCCTTGAGCTGTTACTGCCATGGACGAAGACAAGAATAGTCCCACGGCCATCAGGCATGCAAACAGAAGCTGAATGCTTCTACGCTTGGACAAGAGCATTGGTTTTACCCACCTCCTATTGGCCATCACGTTCAATTAAGAACTTAATTACTTGAAACACTTTATGTTTCATTCCGAGGGTGCGACCCACCGTCCGGAAAGCCCCAAATAAATTTTCTGAGCTCTTTCCCAACTAAGCAGACCTTCCTGCAAACGGACAGACACCCTCGAAGGCCTGGCCGTGCTTTTATTATTTTTAATTTTTCAAAAGAGACTGGCTTATATTCGAAAAATTCGCTATTTTTTAGCGTCTCCGAATTGCTCTTTCTCCAAGGTGTAGCAGAACTTATGCTCTTTGCCGAGACCGATAGTCACAGTCTTCGCCTTAGGATTGATGTCCAAGATGCGATACTTATCAACTTTTTCGCCGACCGCTACTAACCTGGTTTGTCTTCCGTCGCTGATCATAGCCTCATAGCCGTGACCGCCACGCAAAATACCGTTAACGGTGATGCTGGGCTTAACGACTTTCACAACCTTCTTGGCAGCTTGCTTGGCTTTGCTGGCAGAAGTGTTGACAACAGCTTTCTTCTGGCTTCTCTGAAGAGCAGCCCTCTGGGCGGCAGACATCTTAGAGAGACGCGCGTTAGAAACTGAAGCCGGACCGACAACCATATTCAGGAAGGGGTCGCGAACGGAAACTTTACGTCTCACGGGAGCAGCTTTCTTCTGCTCAGCAGCAGCCTTGTCGGCGGCTACTTCGGTACCCTGTGCGGGTTCAACGGCTGTTCCGTCTCCGGTACCTTCACCAGAGCTGGCCGTACCTGCGTCTGTTACCTCAGTGTTACCTTCGGTGGCAGACTCAGTATTCTCGCCGTTGTCAGAAGCGGTTTCTTCGGTATTGGTGCTCTCAGAGACCTCTACTTCACTGCTGACGGGAGAGTTGGGAGTTTCCTCGGTAGTCTCTCCTCCACCGCAAGCGGCACAAGCCAACATAGCGAGAGAGAGAGCAAAAACTTTACAACCCTTATTAAATTTTGAGCCAAATTCAGGCAGGTTCATATTTTTTCTAACCTCCCTGTCTCATGTATGCTGTAATAGGGATTTGGATCGTCAAGACGGGACTGCGGTTGTCGCCTTCTTTTTTACTTTCGGGCTGCAGAGCGATCTTGTCGATAGTTACCAAACGCTCTAAACGGAGATCACCTAACTGATAGAGGAACTCAATCAGAGTAGAATATCTACCTTTCATAGTCATTTGGAACATGCGAGTCGGGAACTGCTTGAGAGCATCGGGAGTCGCATCAACGCCTTCGTCCTCTTCAGCAGCTTCAGTGTTGTCGGCATCGGAGCCTTTAGCAGCCTGAGAAGTCAGAGCACCGGGGGTGATGGAGATAATCTCGAAAGAATCGTCACCGGTACGGTAGCCCTCTTCGTCGGTCAGCTTCTCGATCTCTTTGATGTAGTTGGCTACGAAGAGCTCAGCTTTCTCGGGAACGAGGTTGGTCTGTACGACGCGGGCCAGTTCAGCTTCCAACTCGGTCTTCTCTTTGGTAAGAGCAGGTAAGTCGGCGACCAGCTTGCGCTGTTCTTCTAATTTGACTTCAAGTTCTGCAACTTTAGCGTTGTTCTGTTCTACAAGTTCTGTCTTTTCTTTCCAGTCAAACAACCAGAACATAACAACAATGAGTGCGATTACAACGAAGGCTACGACGATTTTAACAGGTGTATTTATAGTCATCGTACCTCCTAAGATTCTGTTTCACTGGATGAAACGTCTTTCGAAGCTTCTGAAGACTGTTGAGCGGCGATACCGGCAGCAGCATCAGCATCATAACGAGCTTCGATTTGGAAAGTAAAGCCTACACCAGACTCAATTTTAGTCTGAGAGGTAGAAGACAGGGAAGACTCCGTAAAGATAGGAGAATTATCCATCTTCTTAATGAACTCAGCCACAGTAGCTAACGGAGGTCTGCCGGGGCGATGAGCAGCGATACCGCTCATAGTAACGGCTGTCGTCGAAGGTTCAACGGACAAACTGGTTAGCCAAACATTTTCTGGTAAGACCTTCCCTACTTCAGTCAAGAGATTTGCATACCGAACCGGGTCGTATTTCAAACTGGTGATGATTTTAATCTCACTCTTAAGTTTGGCAATCTGCGACTTGATCTCATCAATGACGGGCAAACTTTGTTCCGTCTTCTTGATTTCTTCGTCTAGCTGCTCGATCTTAGCCTGAGAAGCATCTACGTCTGATTGCAGACGAGAGCCCCAAACTATACAACCAACTAGCGCGGCGCAGACACACACAAACAAAACTGCGACCAGCGGGTCGAAAGTAAACCTCTTACGCTCAGTAGGCAATAGGTTGACCTTGATGGTCATCGTGCACCTCCCTTTGGAGTATCAGCTCGACTAAGTTAACCAACTTTTCACTACACTTATTGCTTGCGCAGTGCCAAGCCGGCTACAACCATAGCCATAGGCGCAAGTGCTTCGAGATCATCAGCCTCAATGCCCTGAACGTTCTCAATTGAAGCGCTCCGGAACGGATTAGCTATCTGACACTCGATACTTAACTCATTCGCCAAGTAGACATCGATATTTTTCATTCTGGATGTACCACCAGAAAGAACGACCAAGTCTACCGACTCTGCTTTTTCTTTAGACCGATAATAATCGAAAGAAAGCTGGATATCTCTAACTAAATCGTTCAGAACAGGAACGATAATCTTAAAGACTCGCTTCGTCTTAGGAGCTACTGGCTCAGAGTCGTCACCGACTAGAACTTCACATTTTTCAATTTTGAAGCGCTCAGCTTCTTCGAAAGACAAGTTTAGCTCCTGTCCGATAGCTTTCGTAAAGCTATTACCGGCTACAGAAATAGTTCTATTTTGGCGGAGCAAGCCCGCCTTAAAAATGTTAATACTTCCCGATGAAGCCCCCAAATTTATTAGAGCAATAGTTTTGTCGCTAGTGGAAAACTCCGGGTTGCTCTCTTGCAAAGCTCTCAAGAGGGCAAAAGGTTCTAAGTCTACCGCTTCAGGAATAGCACCAGCTATTTGGATAAGTTCGCGAGTGTTGGTAATCATCTCTTTAGGAGCAGCTACCAACAGAACTTCCATCATCTTAGGATCGTCGGGAATCGATTCTTGTAAGATCAGGCCACTAACTTGAGCGTCTGACACAGCGTAAGGCAGATACTGCTCAGCCTGATACTGAATAGAAGTGGAAAGTTCGCGCTCGGTCATGATAGGCATTCTTATAGGCCTAATCACTACCGATTGGCCGGACACAGCGCTTACGATAGGACACTCTGCCGGAAAATTGTTTTCTCTAAGCAGTTCTTTAATAGTTTCGCCTAAAGTTTGGGCATCTACGATAGCGCCATCTTTAATGGTAGCCGGAGGGGTGGAGCAAGAAGCGTAACGTGTAAGTTGGAGTCCTTTTTTACCACGAACCATAGCAGCAACTTTTATGGTATTGCTGCCAATGTCCATACCACACACTTCTTCTTCTTTTTTGAAGATCTTCTTCAACAATCCGTTGATAAAGTCCATTATTGACCCCTTCTCTAAAACCGCACCACAAATATATCTGCGCCGACCGCTGCAAGTGAAGTTTTCTTCTTGGCTTCCTAAAAACCTCCAAGAACTGCCTTTACATAGACAAAACTACACTTACGAAGAATTTCTGCAGTTCGAGCGAAAAAACAAAACCCCTTCCGCCTATAACTAATAGCCGATTCCCACATAGTATGGCCAATTGACTATAAAATCAACAATTTGACTTTTATAAAGTAAACACACAAAAGCGCCTACAGCCATAAAAGTCCCTAATGGCAGGGGATCTTTGCCTCTCTTTCCTGAGACTAACATCATAAGTACAGCCAAAACAGCTCCCAAAACAAAACTCAAGAAGAAAGAAATAAGTCCTAAATTCCATCCCAAAAAAGAACCAATCATAGCCGCCAATTTAATATCTCCGCTGCCCATAGCTTCCTGTCTACTGACGAACTTGCCTATCGATTGTATAGCCCAATAGAAAGCGGCTCCCAAAGCCATACCATAAAGAGAAGACAAACCGTTAAGCCAGGAACTTCCCGCTGCTTCGTAACCCTTTAAGCAGTCAGGTAGAAGAGAAAAATCGAAAAAAGTAAAATCGGCTCGCATGGGGATAAAAAAAGCGCCTATTAAACCGACAACCATGCCGCCATAGGAAACTGAATCCAAAATAATCCAATGGTCAAAATCGGTAAAAAAGACGACTATAAGCAAGCACAGAAAAATAAAAGCATAAATAAATTCTGCATTAACTCCATTGTAGAAGTAATACAGAAAAACTGACATACAAGCAGTGAATGCTTCTATAGCTGCATAGCGCCAAGAATAAGAACTACCACAAACAGAGCAACGTCCTCCCAAATAGAAGTAGGCTACTATAGGCAAATTTTCCCACCAGCGCAAAGGTGTGCCACACGTTCCGCAAGCCGATCCAGGCAAAACGACAGAACGCTCCAAAGGGAGACGATAGATGGCTACATTGAGAAAGCTACCAATTAACGATCCGTAGACAAAGACGATAACAGCCCCTATAAGATTGCTGCTGTATAGTTCTTCCAACATAAAAAAGCGGGACGCTCCCTTGTTTTGCGATTCCCCTCAGGATAAAGCAAACTTAACTGAGTGTCAATAAAAAAAAGAGGAGCCTCCCAAAGGAGACTCCTCTTTTCTCATTCACGAGAAACTAACAGTAGCAAAAAAACTACTTACCACCATTCTTTTCAGGGTCGGCGAGCTGGTTCTCGATCAAGCCCTGGGTAGCAGTGAACTTAGGATAGTTGGCTTCGCAGCCAGCAGCGGTGTGATTGGAGCCAGAGCAGTATACGGTGTATACGTCGGGGTTGGTGGAACGCTCATAAGAGTTGGTGTAAGGGGCAGAGGAACCCTCGGAAGGGCACTTAGGAATCTGTTTCAAGTAAGGCTGAGTAGCAGTTCCCTTATCCAACAACTTAGTGAGATCGGTAGGATAGCGACCAGCGTTGTCGGTAGCGTACATTTCGCAAGCAGTACCGATGTTCTTCAAGTTGGACTTGCAAGAAGTGACCTGGCCCTGAGCACGAGCGCGGATGAAGTTAGGTACCAAGATAGCAGCCAAAATGGCGATAATAGCGATAACGATCATAAGCTCGATTAGGGTGAAACCCTTACGAGAAGAGACGCGATGCATCATCTGATGATTTCCTCCAAAATATTTACGAATGCAGGCCTAGTAGGACTGTGCTTCTAGCAACGACCCTACAGGTATGGTCAAATACTAATGCACTCCCCTCCCTTTGTCAACCTTGTGCAATTGATTATTGTCCTAATTTAACATTTTTTACAAAAAAGCAAAAGTTGGGAAAATTCCCACAAATCCGGCAATTTGCTTAAAGAATTTTCCCAACTTCTCTGGCTTTAAAGATGCCTATAAAATTCATAGGCACATATACACTTTTCTGAAAAAAAGCCTAAGCCATACTTCCAACCAACTGATACAGAGGCAAGAATACAGAGATAACGATGAAACCTACGATACCACCCATACCGACAATCATAATAGGCTCTAACATGGAAGTCAGCGAGGAGAGCAAGTAGTCAACTTCGGTGTCATAGAAGTCGGCGATCTTGGAAAGCATAGCGTCCAAGTTACCGGTTTCTTCACCTACGGCTACCATTTGAGTAACCATGGGCGGGAACATACCAGAAGCACCTAAAGGAGAAGCAATACTTTCACCTTCGCGGATACTGTCTCTAATTCGAGTGACGGTAGCGGCAATTACTTCGTTACCGGAGGCCTTACCTACAATTTCCAAAGATTGCATAATAGGTACACCGGAAGAGAGCAAGGTACCTAAGGTACGGCAGAAACGTGATATGGCCACTTTTTTATTCAGCAAGCCAAAAACAGGCAAATTGAGCTTGAGTTGGTCAAATTGCTTACGTCCAGCCGGAGTTTCGATATATTTCTTGAGAAGCACGACACAGACGCCGCCTCCCAAGAAGAAGCAAGCCAAGAAAACAGGATTGCGGGCCAACTTAGTAACACCAATCAAAATCCTGGTAGGCAAAGGCAATTGTAAGTTCATACCTTCGAAGAGAGATACGAACGTGGGCAAAATGTAGGTAACTAAGAAGAATACGATACCCATGGCCATAACCAAGATAACCACAGGGTATGTCAAAGCGGCCTTCACCTTTTTCTTTAAGGCGAAGTCTTTCTCCATGAAGCCGGCCAAACGCTCCAAAACTTCATCGAGCACACCACCCATCTCACCAGCTTTTACCATACTGTAATACAATGTGGAAAAGACGTCGGGATGTTTTTGCAGAGCGCTCGATAAAGTAGAGCCGCCTTCTACGTCGCGTCTAACTTGGACGAGAGTTTGCTGCAATTTCTTGTCTTCAGTTTGCTCAGACAAAATGTCAAGGCAACGAACCATTGCCAAGCCGGCGTTAATCATCGTGGCGAACTGTCTACTAAAAACCGTAAGCGCCTGCTCGTCGACTTTCTTCATATTCTGGAGCCAGCCAAGGATATCTCCATCAGCAGCGCTTCCAGATCGCTGTTCCATCTTTACGATGGTCATCTTCATGTCCTGTTGGACGATCTTTTGGGCCGCTCTAATATTGGGAGCTTCCAATTGGTCTTTTCTAATCTGACCCTCTTGATCACGTGCTTCGTATACGAAGACAGGCATTGGCGCCTAACCTCCTTGCAACAACTCTCTTTTCAACAAAAAACTAGATACGAGACAAAGAACCGACAAGAATGCACATAACGGGCACGAGCCACCAAATAGCTGACATAGCGAATACCTCCTATTTATCTCCCAGCCGCCTTCACAGAAGAACAGCTGTCCCAATTACACAATTTTCGTTCATTCGATAAGAGAGCCAGAATCCTTCCTATAGAGAGAAAGGAGACTGGCTATTGCTATTACTTGCGATTGGCGCTCTCAATCATGCGACGCAAATCATCGGCGTGGGTAGTATGGTTGAGGGCTTCTTCCATAGTGATCTGCTTGGTATTATACAGATCGAGAAGAGCTTGCTCCATAGTTTGCATACCGTGCTTAGAGCCGGTCTGAATGGCGTTATAAATCTGATGGCTCTTACCTTCGCGGATGAGGTTACGTACAGCAGAAGTGGTAATCATGACTTCTACAGCAGGTACGCGGCCTTTACCAGAAGCGTGAGGAATCAATTGCTGAGAGAAGACGCCTTCGAGTACAGAGGCTAACTGAATACGAATTTGCTGCTGCTGGTGAGGCGGGAAGACATCGACAATACGGTCTACAGTCTGAGAAGCATCACAAGTATGCAAAGTGGAGAAGACTAAGTGTCCAGTTTCAGCAGCGGTCAAAGTGCCGGCCATAGTATCTAAGTCACGCATCTCACCGACCAAAATCACGTCGGGGTCTTCACGCAACGAAGAACGCAAAGCGTTGGCCCAGCTCATAGTATCTTGGCCCAACTCACGCTGGTTGATCATGGACTTCTTGTGGAAGTGTACGTATTCGATAGGATCTTCGATAGTGAGGATATGGAAATTGTGCTCGGAGTTGATTAAGTCCAACATGCAAGCCAAAGTGGTAGATTTACCTTGACCAGTAGCACCAGTAACCAAAATGAGTCCCTGAGGGCTGCGTACCATATCTTCAATAACGGGAGGCAAATTCAACTCGGCGCGAGAGGGAATCACGCTTGAAATTGCACGCAAAGTAGCGCCTACATTGCCGCGCTGCTTAAAAACGTTGACACGGAAACGACCATAATCACGCACACCGTGAGAGCAATCCAGTTCCCAAGTCTTTTCGAACTTTTCTTTCTGACGCTCGTTCAGAATGCTGTAAATCAAGCGTTTGCTGTCATCTGATACCAAACGAGGAAGTTCGGTGGGAGTAAGCTTGCCGCTGATACGCAGAATAGGAGGCAGACCTACAGACAGATGCAAGTCGGAAGCGCCCTTCTCAACGGTAAGTTTAAGCAAGTCGTCCATGGTGTAGCGGAACGTAGATGCTACTGACATATTGTGACCTCCAGATATTGAGCTTTAGTCTGTGAACTAAACAGAACCGCTTTACAGTCCAAGTAGAACTAATGAAGCTACATTCATTCAACCCGGCACTGTGCTCCTCCCCCATCCGACTAAAGCGAACAGCCAGCGCTCTGCAACACGTTGACATACTCCCCATGGCTAAAGCCAGGGGATTCTGAGATATTAACGAGCCTTGCCTACTGAGAATCTGTAGGTCTTACGAGCTCTCTCTACAATGGACAATGCCCTGCCCATACAGTTATGTACTAACACGCAACAATCGTCCACCTTCAATTGCTTACGCAAATTCGGTGGGCGTGCCTTACATCCCCATGCCTAAAGGTAGGGGCTTTACAGCACTTGTGGCAAAAGAAATACTGATAAACAAATAACGCCAAGCGCTTGCCCCGAAAAAAAATCTATCCAGGCGCAAGCCCAAAGCGCAATAGAATGATTATTAGAACTCGCCGGAGCTTTCTACGTAAACTACGCGCAAGCTCTCTTCCATTGAGGTAACGCCGGAAAGCACTTTGGCCAAAGCGTCATCTTGCATGGTGCGCATACCTTCTTCGATAGCGGCTTGCTTAATTTCGGCAGTAGAGCTGCGGTGCAAAATGAGAGCACGAACGCGATCAGTAATAGTAAGAATTTCGTGAATACCGGTACGTCCACGATAGCCAGTCATCTTACAATTGTCGCAACCTCGACCGCGATAGAAGTTGATAGTCGTGTCGGAGTACATGGAAAGTCCGAAACGGCGTACAGCTTCAGGAGTAGGTTCGTAAGGTTCTTTGCAATTGGGACAAATAGTTCTGGCCAAGCGCTGACCGAGCACACCAATTACAGAAGAAGCTACCAAGAAGGGCTCTACTCCCATTTCTACCAAACGCGAGATAGCACCGGAAGCATCGTTGGTGTGCAAAGTAGAAAGTACCAAGTGACCGGTCAAAGCGGCCTCTACAGCGATTCGAGCCGTTTCTGTGTCTCGAATCTCACCGACCATGATGATGTCAGGGTCTTGACGAAGGAAGGCGCGCAAAGCTGAAGCGAAAGTAAGATCTGCTTTATTATTTACTTGCACTTGGTTGATACCGGGCAACTGATACTCTACAGGGTCTTCGATAGTGAGGATATTAGTTAAACCGGTATTGAGCTTATTCAAGCAAGAGTAAAGAGTAGTTGATTTACCAGATCCGGTAGGGCCGGTAACCAAAATCATACCGTAAGGTTTTTCCACGACATCTTCGAACATGCGCTGGTTGATATCGGAGAAACCGAGCTTATTCAAACCAAGCATTACAGAGCCGCGGTCCAAGATACGCATTACTACTTTCTCACCATGAATACAAGGCACGGTGGAAACACGTAAGTCGAACTCACGTCCGTCATGGCGCAAGTGGATCTTACCATCCTGAGGGATACGGCGCTCGGCGATGTCCATATTGGACATAATCTTAATACGAGAAACCATAGGAGCCTGGATATGCTTAGGAGGGCTCATGACGTCGTGTAAAACACCGTCTACACGGTAACGCACTTTTACATTGCGAGCTTCAGGTTCAATGTGAATGTCGGAAGCTTTATCGTTGATGGCTTGAGAAATGATTAAGTTTACCACGCGGACAATAGGCGCTTCATCAACCATTTCTTTGAGCTTATTGATATCGATTTCATTTTCCTCGATATCATCTTCTACTTCCATAGCATCGCCGAAATCGGTATCAACCAAATCTTTAACGGCGTCGTCTACAGCTACCATATCGGTAGTGCCAAACATAGTGCTGATAGCTTTTTTAATAGCATCTTCAGTGGCGATTACTGGTTTAATATCGAAACCGGTAATTAAGCGAATGTCGTCTATAGCCAATACGTTGAGCGGATCGACCATAGCCAGAGTGAGCTTATTATCACGCTGCTCGACAGGAATGACGTTGTAGCGCTTAGCTAGGTGCTCGGGGATAGACTTTACTAGTTCGGCATCTAGGACTTTTCCGTCTAAATCTACGAAAGCTACATTCATAGCTTTACCTAGAGATTCGACAATATCCTTATCGGTGACAAAACCTTTAGCGACTAAGACCTTTTGTAAAGGCTCTTTAGTACTCTCTGCCTGAACTTTGGCTTTTTCCAACTGGCGTTGGGTAATAAAGCCTTCTTCAACCAGCATAGCACCAATTTCTTCTGGACTCTTGCTAACCATCCCAAACTCACTCCGTTGCAAGCATTTCACTCGACGCGAACATCATTTCTTCGCAAAAACGGAAAAAAATCACACGCCAACTGGGTGAAACTGCTTCAAGCAAAATCGGCTTTTATCCTGTTTACGTGGGCAAATAATTAAATCAAACAAAAAAAAACTGTCCATTTTTACAAGAGCACAGCGGACAGTCTTTTTGAGAAAAATATAAGCAAAAGCACTAAGCTTCGTTTTCTTCTTGGGCAAAATAATTTACCCTAGGAGGCAAACCGGCTTTGGCTCGCTCTACAACTTGCTCAATCCAAGCCCTTACCATACCGATAGCAACAGCGTTGGAGCCACCCTCAGGGATAATAATATTGGCATAACGCTTAGTAGGCTCTGTATAGAGCATGTGCATAGGACGCACCACTTTTTGGTATTGTTCGATTACTTCATTGAGACTGCGTCCACGTTCCATAATATCTCGGCGCAAACGGCGAATAAAACGCACATCGGCATCTGTTTGCACGAAAATTTTGACATCCATGCGCTCGCGCAACCTAGGATCGGCCAAAGCCAAAATGCCTTCTACAATTAAAATATGAGCCGGTTTTATAAGTTTGGTCTCTTTGCAACGCGTGTGAGAAATAAAGGAATAGACTGGTTGATTAACTTCTTCACCACGACGCAAAGCATCCAAATGTTGAATCAGAAGGTCGTTATCGTAAGCATCAGGATGATCGTAATTCGTCTTAGGACGATCCTCTAAGGGAATATCAGACTGATCTTTGTAGTACGAATCTTGAGCAATAACTTGAACTAAATGAGGAGGATAAGATTCTTTTAACTTGCGAGCTACAGTTGTCTTGCCGGAGCCGGTTCCACCAGCGATACCAATAATTAGAGCAGCTCCCTTGACACCTCCGTTATCGGGGCACTCACAATTGGTATTTCCTGATATTGTTTTCGTGCTCTCTGAAGTTTTGTCCAAAGACATGACTCCCGTCTCCTTTCACATCGTTGCGTACATAATAGTAATAATGGCTGGGGGTAGGATTGCAAGCCGCCTTGATTGATTCAATTCCGGGGTTGCATATAGGGCCAACCGGCAGACCGGTATATTTGTAAGTATTGTATGGAGAGTCTATCTCCAAATCTTTGTAAAGCAAAAACTCTTTTTGGTACCCGAGAGCAAATTGCACTGTAGCGTCACATTCCAATTTCATACCATCATTGAGCCTGTTAATATAAACGCCGGCAATAATCGGACGCTCAGAAGCGACTTGAGCCTCCCTTTCCACTAAAGAAGCCAAAATAACGGTATCGTGTAAAGAAAGAGGAGATTTGGCGTTGTGATAAGGCAAAGCCAATTCTTTGAAGCGTTCGGCAACCGTTTTCACCAAAAATTCCACGTCGCAATCCAAGGGCAAGGTATAAGTATCAGGCAAAAAATAACCTTCCATATTCTCGGGAAATATGTCCCCATATTTCTTGCCCTGTGCGGTAGTTAAACGCAAAAATTCGGCAGCCGTACCGATCTTGTTCTTTTCGACGATAGCGGCACACTCTTTGAGCGTAAGTCCCTCGGGAAAAGTGATCGTTTTGGAAGCGGTACGCCCCTCTACAATCAGAGAGAGAATTTCTCTCGGACTCATGGCAGCACTTAAATTGTAATAACCGGCTTTAATTAAATGGCCGTTTTTAAGATAGCGCCCCCAAAATTCAAAAACACGAGCTGAGCGAAGCAAACCACACTTTTCCAAGTCGGTGCCCAAGCTGCGCAAAGTAGCTCCCGGTTCAACTTTATAAATAACATACTGTGCTTTTGTTTTTACAGGCTGATCAAATTCTTGAAATTTTTGATAGAAACAACCGGCGACCACTGCCAAGCCAATTGTACAAATCAGCAAAAAGATCAAAAATTTCTTCATAGGCCGCTCTCTCTTTCAAAAAAGGATAGTCTATTGCGGAAGTAAAGCTCACAATCCTTGTTATCAATGGCCAAAGTAAAAAGCTACTTTCTAAAAATCCCATTCCGGAGGGTCAAAATTTCCCGGTCTGCTCTTTTTATCCAACCAACTCTGCAGAATAATAACTGCAGCTATTTTATCGACAGATTGGCGGCGCTTCTTTTCTTTCATTCCGCCTTCACGCATAGCTTGATGAGCCATAACAGTGGTTAAACGTTCATCCATCATTTCAACTGGCACCGATAAGCGCTCGCGCAATTGCTGAGCAAACGCTTCACAAGCTTCAGCTTTTTCGCCTCCCAGACGGTCGGTGCGATTAGGCAATCCCACTACCACGGTGCCGATAGAACGCTCTTCTACCAAACGACGGATACGCCCTGGCAAGCCATCGCGATCGCGGCCATCCCAAACATCGTACGGACTAGCGATCATACCCATAGGATCGGAAATAGCTAAGCCGACCCTTTTTTCTCCTAAGTCAATGCCTAAAACTCTCAAGACTTTTCTTCCCTATTTGCAATAAACGGCGTGATTTTAAATTTATATGCCAATTCAAATAAAAATGTTCCCATAAAAGATATTCAGCTTCAGCATAAACGGAGGGCATATAACGCCGTTGCAAAGACTCCGTCAAAGAAGCTCCGAGAAATTGCTGCCAGAGTGAAACTACTTCAGGACAAATTTCCACTGCTTCCAAACGTCTGGCGGCACAACGCTCGCAAAGTAGACCTCCAGCAGTAGAACTAAAGCTGGTTAGACAACTATTTGCTCCACACAAAGTACATTTATCTAAGTCTGGAGCCGAACCCAGAAGCTGCAGTAAATGCCATAGAACCCACACTGAAACGGCCACTCCTTTGCGTGGGTAAGCACTTAAATTATCTAAAGCTTCAGCTAAAATACCATAAAAGCGATTACATTCAGAAGGCTCAGCTACGTAGCCACCTTCTTGTAACCCAGGAGCTACCGAGGCAAAAAGTTCCAATAAATAGCTGCCCCAGCACAAACATTCGTAGTCGGCATAAAAAGCAGGCCTAACTTTTATAGTTTTGGCTTGAGTTAGACGAGCTAACGAACCGCGCCCTTTGACAAAAAAGCCTTCAAATTCGGTAAAAGGTTCGACTTTACCGCGCAATGAACTGTGCGGTTTGTTGATTCCGCTGCATACGGCGTCAATACGTCCCTTGTCGGAACTGAGTAACAGCACAACTTCAGAACTTTCGTTGAGATGACGACGATGCAGCACGATACTTCTAGCAGAAAAAAGTTCACCCATAAGCTTTATCAAACAAAAAAAGCCAAACCTTAAAGCTGGTTAAGCTAACTCATTTTTAAGGTTCGGCTCCATACTAAAAATAGAACTTACATTTTGAAGTTGGGATCGCCTTGCATAATTTTGATGGAAGCGCTAGCGCCAATACGATTGGCTCCAGCTTCAACCAAAGCAACAGCACTTTCAAAATCGTGAATGCCGCCAGAAGCTTTGACGCCAATGTCGTTGCCTACGGTTTTGCGCATAAGAGCGACATGATGCACAGTGGCACCGCCAGGGCCGAAGCCGGTGGAAGTCTTAACGAAATCGGTACCGCCTTTAACGGCCAAGCGACAGGCTCTTTCAACTTCTTCATCGGTCAGCATAGCTGTTTCCAAAATACATTTTACCAAGCGTCCGCCGGCAGCTTCCACTACGGCACGAATATCTTTTTCGACAAATTCGTCGTCACCGGCTTTCAAAGCGCCGACATTGATAACCATATCTACTTCGTCAGCACCATTGGCGATAGAATCTCTGGTTTCGCAAGCTTTGGCGAAGCTGGTAGTAGCTCCTAAAGGAAAACCGATCACGGTGCAAACTTTTACGGAAGAGCCGCGCAAAGCTTCGGCAGCAGTGCTGACCCAGCCGGGGTTGACACACACGGAAGCGAATTTGTATTGGCGGGCTTCTTCACAAATTTTGATAATCTGATCTTTTACGGCATCAGCCTTGAGAAGAGTATGATCGATCATGTCGCCAATCATGCGTCCGGTAATTTGTTTATTTTCCACTTAACACTGCCTCCTGCGCCTTCGTGAGACGCTATGAATGTATTTCTTATCCGCAACTTAACTACAGACAAAAAAAGCTCTTTGATTTTACGCTAAAAAGTTTGCCAAGCCTGCCTAGCTAAAGACAGCCAACAAAACTTTACTTATTCGTAGTCGTAACCGAAAGCGCGTAACCAATCGGGACGATCACGCCAATCTTCTTTTACCTTAATCCATAAGTCAAGATAGACTTTTCGACCGAACAATTCTTCTAATTCTTCTCGGGCTGCAGCGCCAATATCGCGCAATTTCTCACCTTTACGCCCCAAAATAATGTGCTTTTGACCTTCGCGTTCCACATAAATGACCGCCCTAAGATATTGCACATGTTCATTTTTTACAGCCGGACGACACTCTTCAACTTTGACAGCCACAGCATGAGGAACCTCTTTATAAGTGCAGCGTAACACTTTTTCACGAATAATTTCTTCAGCTCGACGCTCGTCGTCTTGATCGGTAATTTGCTCTTCGGGGAAATAAGGAGTGCCAACTGGCATCATTTTACGCAAATGCTCGAGCAATTCGGGCAAATTGTCACCATCTTTAGCCGAAACTGGATAAACATCCACAAAATCGCCTAAGCTGCGGTAGGCTTCCATACGAGGCAACAAAGCTTCTTTGGGGACTACTTTATCTACCTTATTTATAACCAACAACTTGGGAGAATGCACTTCCTCAGCTAAGAATTTGGCCACCATACGATCTTCGTCGCTGGGCTTGCAAGTAGCATCTACCACCATGACAGTAACATCAGCTTCACTGCCTTCAGTTTTGGCAGAATCGAGCATCCATTCGCCCAAACGAGTCTCTGCTGGGTGAAATCCGGGAGTATCAACAAAAACGATTTGGCAATCGCGAGAGTGACTTACTCCCAAAACTCTATGGCGCGTTGTCTGCGGCATGCCGGAAGTAATGGCTACTTTAGTACCCAAAATAGCATTGAGCAAAGTAGACTTACCCACATTGGGACGTCCGACTAAGGCAACAAAGCCGCTGTGAAATTCTTTAGCACTGTGCATAATGTGTAATATTCTCCAAAAAACGATCTTTTGATAAAAACTTTTACCGCAGAAAATATAAGCAAAGTTTTTACTCTGCTCACTTGCGTTCCTTTGTTTGCTGGTAGGAAAAGGTACTATTTTAGTTTGCCTCTTGTACCAGAGCGTGAAACACTCGCTCCGACCAAGCGCCCATAGCTAGATCTATTTGCCAAGCGGGCAATTTTTGTTGATCAGTTAAAGCTACCAATCCCCAAACTTTAGACTGATAAGTAAAGACAGAAGCATCATGGCGAGCGCCATCATCTAATTCGCCTGTTTTATTGTAGTTTTGTACTTGACCCAAAATACGAGAAGGCAATTTTTCAATAAATTGCTGTCTACTTAAAATGGCCCAAAATTCATCATTGTAAGCTTTATCCAGAATATGGCCTTGCCAAAGAGAAATCATCATGGAAGCCAAATCTCGAGCCGAAGTGTAATTTTCGCCCATTTCTTGAGGCGAAGCCATAAAATAGCGATTTAATACGGTATGACGAGTTTGTAAAACATCCTTAAGAAAAGAATTGATAAAATTGAAGCCCAATTTTTTAATAATTATATTGGAAGCGCTATTATCGCTAACAACGATAGCTAAGCGAGCTAATTCGCGCCAACTAAAGCTGCGCCCCACACCGACTTCGCAGAGAATGCCTCCCTCTACAATATCTGATTCTGAGACTAGAACTGAGTCGGCCAAATTGATACGACCGTGCAAAGCTTCATAAAATAAAGCCGCCACAATGGGAATTTTTATAGTGCTGGCCGCTCTAAATTGTTTATCCAAGTTGTAGCCGCTAATAGACGAAAGCGAGCCAACTTTTTCCTTTAATTCCTCATTTCGTTCAGACAATTTAAAAAAAGCTAAACCGGAGCCGACTTCAGTTAAGAGCGCATCTTGGCAAAAATTTGTCATTTTTTCTTTGCTTAGGGAACGACCAGACTTATTATCATAGTTGTTTATCAAATTGTCAGCCATTCTACGTATATCCTTATAACAATTTTTGCAAAAAAAAAAGCAGCGGACCAAAATCCACTGCTTTCCTCTTCCGTTTGTGGTACGGGAGGAGGGATTTGAACCCTCACGCCCTCGCGGACTCGGGATTTTAAGTCCCGTGCGTCTACCGTTCCGCCACTCCCGCATACAAGCGAACGCCAACCGTCACCGGCTGACCACGGGTGGTATTATGCACATTTATTCATCACTTGTCAAGCTTAAACTTACAATTTCCACCGCTTGTAAACCGTAGCGCTTCCAATTGCAACAGGAAAAGACCTATCTCAATGGAATATGCGCAAATTATGACTAAAGACATAGATTCCATCTCCAGCGCAGATGAGCTTCTGGAGCTGGCCGAGCAATTAGAAGACGACGACAATCTTGAAGAAGCCCTCAAAGCAGTAGAAAAAGCTATTAAACTTGCCCCTCAAAATGGCAAAGCTTACTGCGCCAAATCAGGTTTGCTTCAAGATATGGACAAACCCAGCGAAGCTTTCAAGGTTCTCACTCAAGCTTGCAAAGACATGCCGGAAAATACGGATTGCCTTTTCGAACTTGGTGCTTTTTTAAGCGAGCATGACAACCTTGGTCAAGCTGCCGGATGCTTTGATAAAGTCAATCAGCTTGATCCCAACTACCCTAAAGTAAAACTTCTTTTGGGTAATTGCTTACTCAAGCTGGGCCATTTCTCCGAAGCCATCGAGTGCTTGACCGAAGCCTTAAAGACCGATCTCAGCAATGTAGACAGAGCCAGAGTTCTCAACCACATTGGTGAAGCTCATATGAACAATATCCATTCGGATGATCAGGAAGCCAACCAAAAAGAACTCGAAACGGCTAAGGAATTCTTCGATAAATCTTTAGAGCTGAATCCCGACGACTACATTCCTATCGGCAATATGGCCATGACTTACGATCGTATGGGAGAGCCTGAGTCCGCCGTTAAGATCTTGGAGCCCGCTTTAGCCAAATATCCCGACCAGGCTAAGCTTTATGTAATTAACGGTATCTCCTTAGCTCTTATTGAAGATCGTCAAGCCGAGGCTGTCGCTTCTTTCGAAAAAGCTATTGAGCTCGATCCCGACAGTCCCGAACTTTGGTTCCATAAAGCCCACTACTACGTGCGCCGCAACGAATTTGACAAAGCTTTGGCTGTATTTGAAGAAGGTATTAAAGCTCTGCCCCAAAGCGGAGAATTACATTTACAAATAGCTTCTTTATTGCGTCACTTAGCCGGCATCGAAAATTCCTTGGGCCACCACGAAGAGAGCAGAGCTCGTCTCGGAGCCGCCGTCAGTCACCATCGCGAAGGTCTGCGCCTTTTAGGCCGCTTGGTACACTGGGGCTTCTTCTTTGTAGACGAAAACAACAAGCCGGTTGAAAATACCAACGTAGCTATCGAGTCCGACAGAGCTATTCCCAGAGAAAAAGTAGCCGAGCAATACTTCAATCAACTGAAACAGCAAGGCCACACTATCGATGAAAAAGGTATTGTCGACGGTAAATATCGTGTAGGTATGGCCGAAATACCTCCGGACAAAATTAAGATGGCCGAAAAAGTAAAGCTTCTTTAATTTTTCGCTGTTCTTAGCTATTGCAAACAAGAACACGCTAAGAAAGCTTCTGAGTCTTAAAGCGGGTGCAATCCTCTAAAGATTCGGAAGCTTTTTTGTTACCTATAAAAAAAAGCAGTTGTTTTCCTAAAGAAAACAACCACTTTGGTCTAAAGGCTTAATAGGCAGAAACTACTTGGCGCTTGTAAAGGGAGCCTTCAAAGAAGCTACAAACTCGCCCCACAAATCGCGTTTCAAAACTTTATAGCTCTTGCCTCTACCGGGAGAGATAGAGCGGATAGCCGCAGCCATATCGGCAGCAGATAAGAAGCGTTTCTTGGGATCTGTGCGAGTAGCAGTACGTACAATCTTGATGTACTCATCGCTAATAGCCGGATTTACATCAGCAATAGGAGCCAACTTTCCAGGATGGTCAACAGGATCTATGTAAGTAACCATCTGATGCATGAGTACGCCTAAGCCATAAATATCGGTAGACTGGCTAACAATACCGGCTAAACCATATTGCTCGGGAGCGGCATAACCTATAGTACCCATACGAGGGGCATCAACAGGCAAATCTACCAAAAGTTTTCCTAAGCCGTAGTCTGTCAACATAGCGTAGCCATTAGAAGCCAAAATGATATTGGACATGGACATATCAGCAAAGAACTTGACAGGCTTGCTGGAATGGAGCGTTTCTAAAGCTTTAGCAACTTTATAAGCTATATCCAAAGCCAAATTTTCGGGGAAAGGACGTTGACGAGCTCGGAAATACTCGCTCAAACGACGTCCGGGCACATAATCGAATACGAAATAAATGTAACCATTCTCAATAAAGAAGTCGCGCAGAGAAGTAAGACAGGGATCAATAAAATCCATGTATCCTTGAGCAATAGGCTGGAAGTAAGAAGATACCATTGCTCTCTTTTCAGGAGCTTCGTATCCCTCAAGTTTGAACTCACGAATGGCATATACGCGCTCGGAATGGCTTACAGACTGACTGCGATAGATGATACTGTCTCCAACAGTCTCCAAAACACTAACTAGCTTATATTCGCCTTGCAAAATGGGACGGCGCTCTTCAGCCATAATCTAAAAATCTCCCTGAATTTACACTTTCAATTAGGCGCTTTTTCTATATCATCCGGCCAATACCTGCCCTAATACCCTAAGGCACTGCGCAGCACTCCCTCTTTGCCTTTTTTCGATTCCAACTCTAAATAGTTTACTAAACCAGCATGATAGATAGGGTCTTTTTTATTCTCCAATAAAAAGATTTGAGTTTGGCGACGCAATTGCTTATTTACCTTGTAACTCAACCACTCACAAAAGCCTTCCTGATGACGCAATCCCAAGCGCCTAACTCTATGGGACATTTGCCAAACATGGCCGCATTCATGGATCATAGTAGTCAAAAAGTCTTCAGAAGGCAGCCCTTGCAAGATATAGATGCGATAAACTTTCTTGCCTCCTCCAACATTGTATTCCAAAGTCTTGCCGCACGTTAATTTCAGAGAAGGCTCTTCATCATAATCTGAACGCATTTTTGCGGCTAAAACTTTTTGGTCAACTATATGAATAGTTACTACCACATCATTGATGTTGATAGAAGGAGAAACATATTGATTTATTAGAGATTTGGCCTTACGAAAATAGACTTGTGCGGAAGTTTGATCATTGACGGCAGTAGCAGAATGGAAAGCGCAAAGGCGACGGCCATCCGAAAAGACCAAACCTCCGCTGCTTATGGGCAAGTTGCAAAGAAAACAACGTGGTAAACCGGCTTTTTCACACTTGCTGCAAGAGTAAAGATTGTCTCTCAGGCGCAGATATTTTCCGGACAATATGGGCTTGTGACAACAGGAACAAACTGGAGCAGAGGCGATAGCATCATCTTTACAAACGATTTTGCCGTCGTTCATAGTATAGTAATTTGTGCAAGTACGACCACAAACAGAGCAACGAGGTAGATCTTTAGGGCAGAGAATTTTTTTACCAAATTGGTAATAAGTTCCGTAGATTACTTGCCCACACTTGCTGCAAATAATTTCTTTTTCCGCAGCCTGAGCCGGAAGTATAAGTCCAAAGACAAGCGCACAAAACGAAATCAGCAACCAAACCTTGTGCCAATTTTGATTTTTAATGCAGTCTATTGCAAACAACTTTTTTATCTGCCCTCTCTAGCTCTCTTGCCAGCTAAATACTCGCCATAAATAGTGTCGACATAGTATTGCGTTTCGGAATAAGGGGGTACCCCTCCGTATTGCATAACTGCTCCGGGGCCGGCATTGTAAGCGGCTAAAGCTAAAGGCACACTGTTGAAACGTTCCAATTGAGAGGCAATATAACGAGTACCACCGGCAATATTTTGCTCAACATCAAAAGCATCATAAACACCTAAGCCGGAAGCTGTAGCCGGCATAAGTTGCATAAGGCCCACCGCCCCTACAGGAGAGACCGCATTGGGATTAAAGCCGGACTCATGACAAATGACAATTTCTACCAGCAAAGGATCTACACCCCAGATCTTGGCATATTTCAAAATAATGGGGTTAAGATCGACTTCAACCCAAGCGCGTTGTTTCTGCTGCGGGTCATTGGGATCCCAACCATAATAGCTGACTAAGCGCGGTTGCCGTTTGCTAGAATCGAAAGTGGCAAAAGACCAATTATCTCTGTAGGCATATCTGGGTTTAACTTCATAAACTTGATATTGCGGCGGAGCAAATTCGTAAGTGCCATCAGGGCGACGTTTGCCTTGAGGAGCGACTTTGGTTGCAGAAGACGATCCGGACGTGCGAGCAACTGAAGTTTTTTTCTTGGAAGCTGTCGATGCCGTTTTTTTAGAAGAAGAGCGCTTTTTACCCTGATAAGTGGGATAACTACTACCATGCATAAAAGAATCGTTAGTGGCATTGGTATAGACAATTTCTTTTTGTCCATTTATGGTACGGACTTCGGCTCTTATTTCGTCGGCATAGACCGGAGCCAACGTCCAAAGGCCTAACAAAGCGCTACCTACAGCCCAGCCTAGTAAGCGATTTTTCAACTTGTTCTTCCAGCTAAATTCTTGGCCTGAACAGCTTAGGCGCAAGTTATAAAAGCTGTTCTTTATCATATTCATAGATTGAGCTTATCATCTTTCTCGGCATAATGCCAAGTATTTGCCAAGCAAAAGGCAAAGCGAACTTGGTGTAGTAGAACTGAGTATGACACAAGAGAATCACACCCCCAGCCTTAGTGCCACAGAGGCAAAGTCTACTCCTTTTTCCGATGCTATAGCAACTCAATCTAACTCGCCACAAACTGGACGTATTTGTCCACGTTGTAAAGGTAGCGGAGTTTGCGTCGATTGCCAAGGCAGCGGCTTTATGACTTGCCCCAATTGCGAAGGACGTGGCACTGATGGACATAACAGCCAAGGTGTTCCTCTCCCCTGCCGAGTTTGCAAAGGAAGCAAAAAGGTTCCTTGCTCTAAAGTATGCGAATCTTGCGGAGGAAGCGGCAAAATCACTTCCGATTTTCAACAAAAAATTCTGGAGAAATATCAATCTCCCGGCGACAGAACGGCCCACCGCCCTCCCACAATTACTCACGCTATAATAATAGTTTGTACTTTAGTATATATTTTACAACTTATTTGGCCGCTTCAATTTCGTATGCTGTTCTTCCCTTGGCTGTCGCCTTATATGCCATCTTACGCTCCTCTGGAAATATGGCGTTTAGTTACAGCAACCTTTTTACACGGCGGTTTTTTCCACTTATTATGCAATTTATATTGCTTGTATCTTATCGGCCCAGAACTTGAAGATTTAATCGGCCATAAACATTTTGCCGCCTTATTTATAAGCGGCTGTATAGGTGGCAATATTGTCTCCTCTTTGCTCAATTTCCATTCCGGCGGCATCGGCGCTTCTACAGGAATTTTTGCTTTGCTCGTCGGCTACTGGGCTTACAACAAACGTTGGGCCTTAGGCTCAGCAGATCGAGCCAAGGCTTACGGCCAAGGAGCAATCTTTTTGCTAGCTATAGGTTTTGCCATGACTTATTTTATGGGACTGGCCGTCTTGGACAACTGGGGCCACTTAGGCGGCGCTTTAGCCGGTTTTGCCTACGTACAACTAAGTAAACGCCCAATATAAAAATAAAAAAGCCCCAGAAGCAAGCAGTAGCAAACTTCTGGAGCTTTTTTCGGTTAAGCCAGAGACCTTACGCTATTAGTGGTAAGATTTCAAGCTCACTTCGAATTTGTAAACTACCTTACCGGAGAAGTTGACATCCTGGTCAACTTCTAACTCGAATTTCATACCATCTTTGACAGCGGTAACATCAGGCATATTAGTCAAACCGTCCTCGATTTCAGTTTTAACAATACGCCAACCGTTTTTCTTTAAGCCGTTGACTATCTGGTTGTACTCTTTCTGAGTATTGGTAGTAACATAATCTTTTTCTACTTTATGCATGGACTCTTCATACTTTACCACGCGAAGACCAGGAATATTGTCTACCCAAGTGAGACGCTCAGACAAATTGGCCCAAACGGGCGCGACGACTACAGCCAACAAACAACCTAAAGTAAGAAAAAATTTTTTCATGTATGTATCAAACACCTATATTTACAAACTAAACGAAAACACCAACTGCTAGAGTCAATGTCTCTTGCCTTTCAATGCTAACAAATCACTTTTGTTCCTGCAATAATGGAAATTTTGCAATAATAAGTTTCACTCTTCAAAAAAAAAATTGAAAGCCATTCAATAAAAAAGCAGGAATCACAAAATAACAATACAAGCTGTAAAGGCTTTTGCGAGCGGGCTGCTGTTTTAAGACTAGCGAATTTTTTCTTTCACTAATTTGTGCAAGCCAATTTTTTACTGTGTAAACGGGCAGCCTATCATTATCGTTCAATCGAAGCCGTTAGCATATACATTTCGGCTGCAAAAAGATTGTCGATCTTAAGGTAATATTAGTAATGACTATTAAATATATGACTCCTATTCTGGGAGCTCTTTTGGGATTGAGCGCTTTTGCTCCAGCTTGGGCTGCTCCTTTATTTCCGGATGTCCCGGAAAACGCTTGGGCTCGCGACGCCGTAGCAACTCTGGCTGCCAAAGGCCTAGTTGAGGGTTATCCCGACGGCACTTTTAAAGGAGATCGTCAAGCTTCACGCTGGGAAGTAGCTATTATTGTAGCCCGTCTTTTGGCTCAATTGCAAAATCAACATGCCACTTTGGCTACAAAAGCTGAACTTGATGAATTACAAAAATTAGCCGCCAGCCTCAAAGATGAGCTAAATATTCTAGGCGCCCGCACCGAACGTTTGGAAGCGGAAGTGGCCAAACTAGATACCCGCGTAAGCGATTTAGAGCGAATCAGTTTCTATGGAGAATATAAAGCCCGCATTACCACTTCTTCACTGCGCAACGTTGGTATCGGATCTTTAGGTAATCCTCCTATTTTGGACTACACTACCGCAGTAGGCAGCAACACAGGCGCCGGTGGTATTATTCCTTCTCCTTCAGTAGCTGCAGGTTTAACTTTTAATACTTTCTTTTTAGGTGTAGCTTCCGTAACCGACTGGTCTACCGGTCGTCCTATGGTAAGTGGTACTAGTATTTCTCAGCAACTTATGCTCGGCACCAAGTTTGATTTAGGCAATTCTTTAGAAGGCGGCGCCGAATTTAGTGCTTATTCCAGCTGTGGCAATAAAGTAATGGACGCTTTCTGGGGAGTCCCTCAAGCTTATTTAAGCAATCCATTTACCTCCACTATTGGAGCTAACAGCAGCACTCAAGGCTTAGAGCACGCTCCTTACGCCAAATTAGCTTTAGACAATTTCTGGCTTTTGCACAAACCAAGCAAAACACGCTTGACCGTAGGCAGCTTAAAAGAGCAAAACTTCTCTCCTTTAGTTTATGTACCGGAACGCAATCCCAACGCTTGGGGCGATTATTATTTAAATACTTACGGTGTCCAGCTCAAAGGCGAAACTGACTTATCGTCTGATTTTACTTTCAAATGGGAGCTTATGGGCACTCGCTTAGCTAACGGCATTGCCAACAGCCTTTTTGATCAAGATGGTTATCAGTCCAGAGCTACAGGTGCCAACTTAGAATTGGTCTTCAGAGACGGACAAGGCAATTTTAAAGCTAATATCCTTCACGCCAGAGATTGCGGCTTATACGATAAAGCTTCCTCCGGATTACATTTCCAGGATAACTTTACCTTAAACTGGGTCAATCCCAACGGCTATTATATTAACCAGTTAGGCGGCCCCGGCTCTCCATCAGTAGCCGGCATGGGTTCAACAACTGACGAGCGTCCTATTGCTATGGTAGGAGCTGCAGGCAATGACGGCATTACCGGTATTCCCGGAGTTCCCAACGTAGGTGGCATCGGTGCTCAGGATATGCTCAACTACGGTTTTAGTGCCAGTTACGAATTTGACTTAGGCAATTTTAAGCCCGACATTTTCGCTGACTATGCTCACACGAACTATAAGCCTTCTATTCACTCTTCTTATTCTGTAGAAGGCAATGCCTACCGCTTAGGCGCCGATTTCAAAATGTTCAAAAACGCTTTGAATATTCAAGGAACCTATGTAAAAACTGATCCCACATACGATCCTTTTGTGCTCAATTATCCTACTATTAACGGTATAGGCAACACATTATGGAATGTACCCGGTTTCAACTATTACAATTCGCTCTATTCTTTGCATGACACCAATACTTTTACGCATAACCGCAAAGGTTGGACTGCCAAAGTAGATTGGCGCTTCTGCCGCACTGGTAAATTTACTTTTGAGTACAAAGATTTGGAGCAAACTAAAACTTCTTGCCAAGATATACGCTATTCGGCCAGCTCTATTGCTCCGGGTACTCCCAACACGACAGTTTTAGGTTTCTCTCCCGGCTTTATGGATCCGGTTTTCTGCGGTTTCTCTTCTGAAACATTTGCTAGCGACGGCACTAACGCTCTAGGCAAAGTGTTGGAAAATCCACGTGGTAAAGCCACCAATTGGTCTTTAGGCGTAGGCTTCAAATATCCGGTCGAGCCTAAAAAGAGCAAGCGCTGCATAACTCTCTCCGGCGGTGCTCGCAGTACTCACTTTACCCGTCACTCTCAACTTTCCAGTTTGATCAATACTCCGACTCGTTTCGGTGCCGAAAGCCAAAACTACGTCAACTTCTATTTAGACGCTTGGCAAGTCAATTTGGATTACGATATAACCAATAATTTGCGCATTCACACCGGTTACAAATCGGTTGATATGTTTGGCCATTTAGACCACTTAGGCGTAATGAATAATTATGCTAACACTATTGGTTCTAGCGATTTTGATATTATCAACTTGGAGCAGCGCATTCCCAATATCAGTTTAGATTGGGATATTACCGACAGTATGTCTTGGGGCGCTATGGGTGAATTTATCAGCACTAAAGACCGCATGGACGAAGAAATTTTCGCCAGCCCCGGTATTCCAGCTATGAACTTAACCTACGGCCCACAAAAAGGCGCCCACCCCTTCAATTGGCAAGGCTTCTTAGTAAGCACCTATCTTAACTTCAAGTTCTAAACCGAACTTAAAACAACTATAAAAGCCACCCCTAAGATTTTTCTTAAAGGTGGCTTCTTCTTTATTATTAGCTAATTAACTATCGCCCCTATTTTCTTCCATGCCCACTCCTACGCCTGAGCTAACGTCACTAGCTCCGTCAACCCAACCGTTGGTAGCTAAACTAGAATACTGAGGAGAAGCTCCGTCGGGATGTTTACAAGTACATTTTATAGTGTAAGCTGAATATGTTGTGTAAAACATATAGGTATATTCATTTTCGGCAACATTATTGCGAGCGTAGGCGGGGGTGCCATATGGGCAACGATAAAACGGACAGGGGGTTTTGTACCATTCTTCAAATTTTTTAGTATTGGCATAAGAAGCTTCTTTACCACCATGCTCGTTAAAATACAAACCGCGCTCAACTTTGCTAGCTTCAAGCCAATTGGCCAGACGCAAGATATTAGCTCGGCAAGCCTGACGGTATTGCGCTTCACGCCTATTCCTAAAAGTACCGATAATGCCAACAGTCAAACAAGCCATAATAGCAATAACTGCAGCTACTTCTATTAAAGTGAACGCATATCGACGCCGACGGCCGTAACGAGACATAGATAAACTTCCTTTCCCAGCAAGCGACTTCACGCGCGTAAAAAACGCGAAAAACGCCGATTTTTTCGGGAAAAATATTCGTTTACCCTCCGAACAAGCCAAGTGATAATGTAAACTTTTATCAGTTTAAAAAAGCGAACGTACTCTAATATATTCCAAAACGCTATCCGGAACTAAATATTGAGCAGAACGACCTTCAGCAAGAATCTTTCTTATGTAAGTTGAAGAAATATCTAACCCGGGAGCTTCGAACCAGGTTATCTTATAAGCGTTTCTTAAGTTCATCTCTCTAAGTTTATTTTTAAGCTCTTCTAAATCGACTCCGGGACGATGAATAACATAAAAATGTTCGAGCAGCTCCAACACATCATCAAAGCGATACCAAACAGATTTGACCAAAGAATCGGAACCGGTAATAAAAGAAAAAGAAGCTTCGGGATGCTGTTCAACCAATTGTTGGCAAGTATACAAAGTATAAGATAGCTTTTTTTGCTTTATTTCTATATCGCTGACAGTAAAAAGTGGGTTACTCTTGGCAGCCAAGCAGCACATCATCAGACGATCTTGAGCAGAAACCTTAGGCGCGTCGCGATGTGGCGGCAAATAGTTGGGCATAAGCATAATTTTATCTAAGCCTGTTCTTTCGCTTATTTCTATACCCACACGCAAGTGGCCACAGTGCACAGGATTAAAAGTGCCACCTAAAATGCCAATTCTAGTTTTCTTCACGTTTGCCAAGCTCCGTATTATTGATAAAAAATACCGGCATTTTCGCTTAGGATACGCCCAGCCCTTGTCACTTTGGCAAACTTGTTAGCCATGCTTTTACACTTTTGCCTTTTAGCTCGTGCTTGTTGGTTCGTAGTTTTTTAGCTTAGAGACGTTAATTATGTTCCGCCCGCCAATTAGCTATTTCGCGCTAGCCGTGCTTTTACGCTTTTGCCTGTTGGTTCGTAGTTTTTTTAGCTTAGAGACGTTAATTATGTTCCGCCCGCCAGTTAACTATTTGGTGTTAGCTGCATTTTTTACCATATCTACGCTCCGGCTGACTGGCCTGACGGCCAGAGGCCTGCGCTACCGATATGGTGAAAAAATTCCGCTATAAGTTTTGGC